>ERZ795049.73-NODE-73-length-143907-cov-7.081125_pt1 | contig 143907 bp, 140 predicted proteins | sample MGYA00375133_ERZ795049 | MGnify/ENA primary metagenome ERZ795049 (study PRJEB30178, sample SAMN05720147) | activated sludge metagenome | isolation source: anaerobic digester from wastewater treatment plant | place: Japan | collected 2015-04-20 ...
GCATGCCTTAGACACGCCGCCAGCGTTCATCCTGAGCCAGGATCAAACTCTCAATTAATATTGAAGAGAATGTTTAGCTCTCTTATAAAGAATAGTTTTTGAATTAGCGCCTGTTAGCGCTAAAATCGTCTGCTATTGTTAATGTTCAACCAAAAAATGGATTATTAAAAATACTTATCTAACAATAGTTAAACAAGTATCTGTAATGATAAATGATTTTACCATGACTGTCAAGAGTCCTAAAATACTGGTTATTCGCTGCTCTGCCTAAATATTACTCAAATTTGACCGATAAAAAACAGTAGCCTCTTCTGGCGGCATTGAATTAACTATTAATCCCGAACCAATCTCAACTCCAGCCCAAATATTACCGCGCGGCTGAACCTTAATAACAAAATGTTGATCAGTGGCCGAGATTACTTGGTGCAAACAAATATTATAAGCCATTCCTAAAGTTTGTAGCTGCTTTAGAATCAAACTAAGACCACTGGCCAAAGACCGAAGCTCCACCTGGCTAGCTTGGCCGATATTGTCTTGATGCCGCTTAGGGAATATCCAGGCCTCATACGGAAAGCGACTGGCATACGGAGCAATGACTGCCACATTATGATCTTGCCAAATTAAGCGTTCAGCTGCCATAACTTCTTTGGCAATCATATCGCAATACGGGCAATGACCGGTCCGCCGACGATAGCGCCGGGCGGCTGATAATTCGGCGCGAATAGCCAGCGGCAATATCTTGGTAGCAAAAACTTGTGAGTGAGAGTGTTCCAGCGAAGCCCCAGCGTCATGGCCATAATTCTTAAAACAAAGAATATAATCTAATGGCGGCTGTTTACTCAGCGCAATGGTCCGCTGAGCATACATTTTTAACACCATAGCTAATTCGTCAATAGTCACATCTGCCAATGATTGTTCATGGCGTGGCGTATCAATTATAACTTCTTGCTTACCTAGAGCCTGCTGATTATCCATCTCCACTGCCGGATAAATATTATTAATAGCCGCTACCTGCCATTTCTTAGCTGAATTAGGCGGCAATAATTCAATAACATTATTATAATCCAACTTTTCCGGACAAAAAAAACAACTAGTGGCCACGCGCTGATCAATTTTAGGTTTGGTGGCTTTATGATTTTTTGGTCGCGCCGCCCGACCTGGACTAATAATTACTTCTTGCGCTAAAAGATAATCGCGACGAATTGCTGATCGCTTACTCATATATTAAAAATAAAAATTATTATTACTATAATAACACAAATAAGCACCAAAACAAAAACCGACCCCCGGGAATCAATGTCTTTTTGCCTGATACCTGGGAGCCGGTTAGTTGTTTATGATTAATTATTAATAAGCTTGTTGTAGGTTTGTTCCTTGATAAAAATAAGCCAATACCTCTTGCCAAGTCTGGTGGCTATCAACAATCATTAATAAGGCGCCTTGAGCGCTCATGCCAACACCATGGCCAAACAGCGTTTTACCACTATCTTCTGGCACAACCACTGATTGCAACCAAGCTTTTTCGCCGCCGCCCCAAACCTCATTCCAGCTGCGGGTTCGACCATCACTGCGCGAAAAATATGGAGTAATAGCCAACTCATTATTATAAGTCACGATAGCGCCAGCTGTTTCATCAACCGCTTGAGCCAAGCGCGGCATACGGATTTCTGAATTATAACCGCGATAAACCTGATCATAAGTAGCATCAACATGAAAATATTCATCAGCATGCTTGGTGGAAGCGCCAGGGAGGTTAAAATCAATGCCGCGATAATAGTGATATAAGACATAAGTGCGAGCAGCAGTAGCTAAAACTTTCTGAAATTCCACTGGTGAAGCATTACTAGTTTCCGCCAAACCTTTCAAATAGCTATCAATCGGTAATTCATTAATCAGCCAAATCTTATCGGTTTTGGGCGTATAACGATATTCTAAGACGCGACGAAACTTATTGTCATTAAAACTAGCGCTCCAGTTAGGATTATTACGATAATCCATCAGTTGAAAAAAGCCATCATTATCAGACCGACTAACAAACCTTAAATAATTAGCAGTTTGATAATTATTGTTGCCGACAGAAATATTATATTGACGATTATCTCGAGAATAATTAACCGAGACAATAGTGTTAGCCGGCACAGCACTGACTAATAAATTGTCAGCTGCCCAAATATCAAAAGACTGTTCACTGGTAATTCTCTGCGATTGATTACTATTAAATAAACCAACTCTAATTAATGGTTGTTGACTTAATTTTCTGGCATAATTAACCAGACCATTAACCGCTGAGCTCTCGTTGTTACTGGTTTGACAGCGTGGCGAAACTGCCCGCTCAGCCGCGGATAAAGCAATACAAAAGACATCGTCAGCGACCGGAGTGGCTGGCACAACTGGCGCAGTTTTGGGCTGGCTAGCAACAGCGGCTAAACGAGCCTTCTCAGCAGCAATCGCCGCCGCCGATGGTTTAGTTAAAGAAATACCAGGCACATACTGTCCTTTAGCCACTTTAACCACTTGTCCTAACTTATCATAACCGGTAATATACTGAACCTTAACAACTGGGCTGGTTACGGCAGCCTTGACTGCCGGAGTGGTCAAACTGCTATTACTAGAATTAACGGCAAAAGTTGGTTTAACCTGATTAGCATCAATAAAAACACGAGCCAAACTATTCTTAATCGGTTGCTGATTATAAACTAATTGAAAATTCTCCTGCACCACACCGACATATTTAGCCTCTGGCCCGGCAATCTTAAAACTAATTACAATTTTTTCGCCCGGCTTAACATTCTTAGACAAGCTTAAAACCTTAAAAAAAGACACCCAGCTAGCATGCTGGACTTTGGAAGCAGTTTTTAAAAATGGTCCAGTCTCTAAAGTTGTTTGTCCGGCTGGCCAAACAGTCTGCCCGCGATTAACAAAACTTAAATTAATAGTGGCCTCTTGCCCGGATTTTAGAATTAGGTTAGTTGTATAAGGAGTCACTTCAGCAATATTAACCGGTTCGGCGGCTAAGGCGGCTGGCACTGACAATAACTGCTGCGCCCGACCGACTAAATCATGGGCATCAGCCTCAAAACGCCAAGCGCTTAACAGCTGAGCGCAAAAAATAACCACTAAAAAAACGATGGCCAAATTAAGAACCGCCTCAAGGCTGGTTTTCTTTCTGGCCATCGCTTTTTTGTGAGTTAATTGATAATTTAAAAAATAATCATGAAGGAGTGGAAGTGGAGTTGATTTGTACATATTTTTTTGTTTTTTGTTGGCTTGGTTTATTTTTTTTCACCAGCAACTGCCAGCAGTATAGCAAAAAAAACGAGAAAAGTCAAGATTAATGTAGACTTATCTTTATAATTAAGTTGCCAACTTAGCAAAAGCTTGTTAAACTAACTTCACTACCTTGACCACCAAGACTTAGGTTGGTTTTTAGCTATAAAAAAAAATAAATATATAAATAATTTATCAATATGCAAGTTAATGTCCAAGAAAAAAAATCCCAACTAAAATTAACAGTTGAGTTGTCGACCGAAGAATTCCAGCCCTATATTTTAGAGGGCGCTCGCCGCATTGCCAGCGAAATTAAAATCCCCGGCTTCCGCAACGGCAAAGCGCCATGTAATTTAATTAAAGCTAAGGTTGGCGAAATGACCATTTTAGAAGAAGCGGCCCGAGTCGCCATTAATCGAACAATTGATGAGGCGATCAAAAAAGGCGCTGACGAAAAAATGGTCGTCGGTCAGCCGCAAGTAGATATCACTAAACTAGCCCCGGGTAATCCGCTAGAATATAAAATTAAGCTAACCTTGCTGCCCAAAACCGTCATTAACCAATATAAGGAGCTTAATATTAAACAAAAGGCACCAAAAATTCCCGAAACGCAAATTAACCGGACACTAGACCAATTGCGGGAAGCTAACGTCCAAAAAACCCCCAGTTTGGAGCCGGTCAAAATGGGTGATTTGGTAATTGCTGATATCCATATTTCAGTAGATAAAGTTCCGGTTGAAGGCGGTCAAGGTCATGGCGTTAATATTATTTTAGGTAAAGACTATCTAGTGCCTGGTTTTGATCGGCAGCTGCTCGGAGCCAATATCGGCCAAGAATTAAAATTTCAAATCAATTATCCAGCTAATCATTACCAAAAAACACTGGCTGGCAAGCTAGTTGACTTCAAGGTGGTTATTACTGAAGTAATGCATCGCCGCTTGCCCGAGCTAGACGACCAGTTGGCCAAGAGTTTTGGTTTTGAAAAACTAAGCGATCTCAAAAAAAATATCGCTGAAAGCTTGGCGGCTGAACAAAAAAAGCAGCTTGACCACCAGGCAGAAGCAGAAATGTTTGAAAAATTGATTAAACTAGCCACTATTGAGGAATTACCGGAAACTTTAATCAATCGTGAAACCGAAGTTATGCTGGATGAATTACAGCACAACCTAAACCAAAACGGCGGCAATCTTAAAGATTATCTCAATAATCTTAAAAAAACCAAGGAACAATTTGTTCTGGAAATCTTACCTCAGGCAATCAAACGTGTTAAAACTGCTCTAATTGTCAACGAAGTAGCTAGATTAGAAAAAATTACCATAACGGCTGAAGAAGTTGATCAAGAATTGGAGCAACTCAAAAAACATTACCAAGACAACCAAGAGATTCTTAAACGGCTGTCGACTCCGGGTTACAAGGAATATTTAGCTAACGCCCTAGTCAGCAACAAAACGGTTCGAGCGCTGCGTGGCTGGAATATTATCAATGAAGCACCAGTTGAAGAAAAAAAACCAGTAACCGCCACCAAGAATACTGCCAAAAAATCAGTGGCCAAACGCCGAACTACAACCGCCAAAAAGCCGACCAAATAAATTATGCCTGTTGTCGCCGTTAATAAACGAGCCAGCTATGATTATGAAATCCTGGAAAATTACGAGGCAGGATTAGTGTTAACCGGCTACGAAGTTAAGGCAGCCAAAGCTGGACAGGTTAGTTTAAAGGGCAGCCATATCCTTTTCCGCAGCGGCCAACATGGCCAACCGCAAGCCTATTTAATAAATGCCCATATCAGTCTTTATCGTCTAGCTGGCGCTATTGGCGACTATAATCCGACCCGTAATCGTCGGCTGCTATTAAATAAAAAACAACTCAATCATTTATACGGCCGAGCCTCAACCGAGGGCTTGACAGTCGTACCGCTCAAACTATATACTAAGGACAGTTTGCTCAAACTGGCTATTGCTTTAGTCCGCGGAAAGAAAAAATTTGACAAGCGCCAAGCCATTAAAGAGCGCGATTGGGAAAGAAAGCGCCGAACTTTGACAAAGCAAGCAATATAGTTGGGGATGCTGGGTTTCGCTCATGAGATCGCGGTGTCCGATTGGGCGAATAGGTGCTGATTTCACCTAAAACAATCAACAATATAGATGCCAAAAACATCATGGCGAAAGCAGCCTTCCGGTTGTCTTTTGCACCAGTTGCCGCTTAAATAGCCGCAACCATCGACGCTAATGATGCCTAATAATTAGTTGTCGGTGTTATTTTATTAGGCTGTGGCTTGGAATCAATCCGCCTGGTTGAAACCAAGACAAGAATCTAATCGGGTCGCTCTGGAAATTTTTGTCTAATTTCTCATTTCCAAAGTGTACAAAAATTAGACTATTATTCGTAGAACAGTCGGTTACCTCTTGTGATACAGGGGTTCAACTCCCCTCATCTCCACATTATCACTGATTAACAGATTGGCCGCGATGGCGGAACTGGTAGACGCATCGGACTTAAAATCCGACGATCTTAAAACATCGTGAGGGTTCGAGTCCCTCTCGCGGCACGCTTTTCAACAATAATATTGCGGGTATCGTATAATGGCTATTACATTACCTTGCCATGGTAGAGATACGGGTTCGATTCCCGTTACCCGCTCACACTATCAACTCTAATCAATTATAATTACCAGCCATGCGGCGAACTTTTCGCAAACCAAAACCAAAAGAAGAAAAAAAATTCCGCACTAATTACCAGATTACTTTGCCGGAAGTTTTTGTTATTGACGAAAACGGCCAATCGTTAGGAGTTATCCCGACTAGCGAAGCTATCCGTCTAGCAGAGGCGGCGGAATTAGATTTAGTTGAGGTTAATCCTAATAACAACCCACCGGTTACCAAAATTCTAGATTATGGCCAATTCCGCTATCATGTGGAAAAAAAGCTGCAGCATCAGAAGGCCAAACAGAAAAAAATTGACATGAAAGAGGTTCGTTTATCAATCCGCATTGGTGACCATGATTTTAATACTCGCGTCGACCAGGGCCAAAAATTTCTAAATAAAGGCAATAAATTAAAAATAACCGTCACCATTAGAGGACGAGAAAGACAACATCCGGAAAAGGCCGAAGAAACATTAGACCGCTATTTTAAACAGCTTGAAGGATTGATGGAAAACCCATTATCTATTGAGGAACCCTTGACAAAGCTGAATGGAAGATTTAGTATGGTAGTGGTAAATAAAAAATAGCCGATTATTTCAATTATTGACTGAAATTAGGTGTAAAAACCTATTTTTATTATTCTAAAATATGCCGAAACTCAAGACCTACCAGGCCGCTGCTAAACGGGTATCCCTAACCAAGACCGGCAAACTTATGCGCCGCAAAGCTGGGCAGGATCATTTTAATGCCCGCGAAGACGGCAAGACTGGCCGTATCAAACGGCGCGATCTGACGATTGCCTCAGCTGATAAAAAAAATATTCAGAATCTTTTGCCCTATCGCTAGGCAGGTTCTCTTAAACTACCAATATGACTAGAGTTAAACGAGGAACTTCTCATACCAAACGTCGCGCTAGCCTACTATCCAAAGTGAAAGGTTTTCGCTGGGGCCGTAAGAATTTAATCAACTTAGCCAGCGCGGCGGCGACTAAGGCTGGCGTCAATGCTTATTGTGATCGCCGCAAAAAGAAAGCTGATTTTCGAGCTTTGTGGCAAATTAAAATTGGCGCTTTTGCTAAGCAGCATAATTTATCTTATTCTCGTCTGATGGCTTTATTGAAAAAAGCCAATATTGCGTTAAATCGCAAGAGTTTAGCTGATTTAGCGGCTAATCACCCAGAAATTTTAGCGGAAATTATTGAACAAGCGCGTTCATAAACCCAAATTATGAGATGGCTTAATATTGGACAAATTATCGTTTCTATCTTGCTTATTCTGGTTATCTTAATGCAGAATCGCGGATCTAGCATGTCCAGCTTATTTGGCGGCAGCGGTGATATTTATCGCACCAAACGAGGTATTGAAAAAACTTTATTTATTGGGACCATCGTTCTGTTAGTAATTTTCTTCGGCCTGTCAATAGCTAATTTGATGATTAATCAATAGAGTATGAACCAAGACAAAATAAACAAAGTCCGTTTGATTGAAAAAATTGCTGAAAAGATTAATGTTAACAAAAAACAGATTGAGCAAACCATTGACTCATTACTGGAGATAACAATTAATGAACTGCAATCCGGCAACACGGTAACTTTGGTCGGTTTCGGTAGTTTTATCCCCAAAAAACGCCACGCTCGCGGCGGCGTCAATCCGCAAAAACCACAAGAAAGAATTAATATTCCAGAAGTAACGGTGGCTAAATTCAAAACCGGTAAGGCTCTAAAAGACGCTCTAAAAAATAAACGCTAAGAATTGCTTTTTAAAAAAATATCGGTTAAAATCCGAATTGGCTCCCGTGGTGAAATGGATATCACGCTTGGCTTCGGACCAAGTATTTTGGGTTCGAATCCTGACGGGAGCGCTGATGGCCCGGGCTGGGTAGCTCAGTTGGTTAGAGCGTGGCACTCATAACGCCAAGGTCGTGGGTTCAATTCCCACCCCCGCCACCAGAAAAATAATGATTATGCGCCCATAGCTCAGTTGGTAGAGCAGTTGCCTCTTAAGCAAACGGTCGCAGGTTCGAGCCCTGCTGGGCGTACTAAAAAGCTTCCCTTGCCGGGGAAGTTGTTTTTTTTTGGCTAATCTGTGACTGACTGATATAATCACTATATGACTGACTACGATTCAACAATTAACACCAGCGGCTTCTTGCTGCTGGATAAACCCAGCGGTCCAACTTCCCATGACATGGTTTACCGATTACGCCGAATTACGGGCATTAAGAAAATCGGCCACGCCGGCACCTTAGACCCACTAGCTTCCGGATTGTTAATTATGGCCATTAGCCGAGCCGCCACTAAGCAAATTGCTAGTCTAGCTAAACAAGATAAGGTTTATGAGGCTGTCTTTCAGTTGGGTGGAACCAGCGATACTGAAGACAGGCTAGGTCAAATTCAACCGCGAACTATTAAGCAAATACCGGACATTAAAGAAATCCAGCTGGCCCTAAATAGCTTTATCGGCCAAACTGCACAGATTCCCCCGATGCATAGCGCTAAAAAAATCGGCGGCAAAAAACTTTATGAATTAGCCAGAAAGGGCCAGATTATTGAAAGACAGCCCAATCTGATAACTATCTACAAGATTGACTTGCTGGATTACGCTTGGCCGCAACTAAAATTAACTATTCACTGCTCGGCTGGCACATATATCCGCTCTATCGCTCGCGATTTAGGTGAAAAGCTTGGTTGCGGCGCTTATCTGGCCGAATTGAGACGGACTACTATCGGCAATTATTCAGTCACCAAAGCCGTCAGTCCGGATAAGCTGACGGCTGAAAATTGGACAGAATATTTACTAAACAATTAGAATCTACTCCACTGTTACCGACTTGGCTAAATTTCTAGGTTTATCCACATCCAAACCTTTGTAATCAGCAATGTGATAAGCTAATAGCTGTAGCGGAATGGCATTAACAATTGGCGATAATAAAACATTAACCACTGGTACTCTAATTAAATGGTCGGCTAATTCAGCAATATGGTCATAATCTTGATCAACTACGGCAATAATCCGCCCGCCGCGCGCTTTGATTTCCTGAATATTACTAATAATTTTATCGCTTAAATCATTCTTGGTGGCCAGAAAAACTACCGGCATATTTTCATCAACTAAGGCAATCGGACCATGCTTAATCTCAGCAGCCGGATAGCCTTCAGCATGGATATAAGATATTTCCTTTAGTTTGAGCGCGCCTTCTAAGGCTACTGGAAAATTAAGTCCCCGTCCCAAATAAAGAAAATGGTCGGTGTGATAAAACTGAGCGGCTAAATCGGCCAGCTGATTATTTAAACTGAGCGTTGTCGCCACAATCTCTGGCAATTGATTCAGATCAGCTAATAAACCATCGTCTAAGGGTTGGCCGACTAGCTGCCGCAAATATAAAGCTAGAAGAATTAAAGCAGTAACCTGGGCCGTAAAAGCCTTAGTGCTAGCCACACCAATCTCGGGTCCAGCGTGCAAATAAATACCGGAATCAACTTCTCTGGTTACTGTTGAGCCGACAACATTAACAATAGCAATGGTTTGAGCGCCTTGTCGCTTAGCTTCACGCAGGGCTGCTAAGGTATCGGCGGTCTCACCGGATTGAGAAATGGCGACAAATAAATCGGTATCACTAACCAATGGCTGACGATAGCGGAATTCAGACGCATAATCAACTTCGACGGGAATTCTAGCAATATTTTCTAATAAATACTTACCGATCAAGGCTGAGTGCCAGCTAGTACCACAGGCAGCAATAATAATCCGCTTCAATCGGCTTAAATCTAAATCAATAGACAACTTAATTTGCCCATCCTTGACTCGGCCCGCCAAGACATTGCTTATGGTTTGCGGCTGTTCAAAAATCTCTTTCAACATAAAATGTTTAAAACCTTTCTTTTCAATCTGCTCAACATTAAGCTTGACCTCTTCTACTTGACGATCAACGACTTGACCGGCTAAATTCTGTAAATGATAACCCTGACTATCAATAATAGCTAAATCATTATCATTAAGATAAATAACCTGTTTAGTATAATTCAAAATAGCTGGGATATCGGAAGCGACAAAGGTTTCACCAACACCGACACCAATAATTAGGGGCGAGCTTTGCCGCACCGCCACCAACTTATTTTCCTTAATACTTAAGACAACTAAACCATAGGAGCCTTCAACTAAAGCCAGCGCCTTAGTGACGGCTGTTTCCAGGTTATCAGTATAAAATTTCTCAATCAGATGAGCCAAAACTTCCGAATCAGTTTCTGATTGAAATTGATGCCCTTCGCTGATCAAAACTTCCTTCAAGGCTTGATAGTTCTCAATAATACCATTATGAACAACGGCGATTTGACCATGGCAATCAAAATGAGGATGAGCATTATTTTCACTGGGAGCGCCATGAGTAGCCCACCTGGTGTGAGCAATACCGGTGGTGCTAATTATCTCTTGATTGGCTACCGACTGCTCTAACTGAACCACTGGACCAACTTTCTTATCAATAAAAAACTGGCCATCGTTCAAAATACAAAGGCCAGCGCTGTCATAACCGCGATATTCAAGTTTTTTCAGCCCATCCAACAAAATATCCTTAGCTAGCTGGTGGCCAAGATAACCGATAATTCCACACATAATGTTAAATAAATATTTAAAATCTGAGCTTAATTATTATAATAACAAATAATTCAATGGAGCGAAATACAGAAAAACACCAAGCCTGACAGCCTGGTGTTTTGCTGTATGAGTAATAAAAGCTATTAGACCAATAAACCAATTATCAACAAGGCGACGATATTAACAATCTTAATCATTGGGTTAATTGCCGGACCGGCGGTGTCCTTATACGGATCGCCAACGGTATCACCGGTCACCGCTGCTTTATGAGCATCAGAACCTTTACCGCCAAAATGACCTTCTTCAATATATTTTTTGGCATTATCCCAGGCGCCACCACCGGAGGTCATAGAAATGGCTACAAAAATACCAGTAATAATAGAACCCATTAATAAGCCACCGAGAGCTTGAACACCAAAAATAAAACCAACTAAAATAGGCGCTAAAACAGGAATTAGTGATGGGACAATCATTTCCTTAATAGCTGCTTTAGTTACAATGTCGACAGTGCGACCATAATCTGGCTTTTCGGTATTATCCATAATACCTGGCTTTTCCTTAAATTGTGCCCGCACATCTTTAACTACAGCACCAGCGGCTTTACCAACAGATTGCATTGATAGGGCCGCAAAATAATAAGGCAATAAACCACCAATAAATAAACCAATTAAAACGTAGGGATTATCAATGTGGAATTTAATGCCATGAGCTTTAGCGGCAAAATCAGCAAATAAAACTAAGGAAGCTAAAGCAGCTGAACCAATAGCATAGCCCTTGGTAACCGCTTTAGTCGTATTGCCAACCGCATCTAATGGATCGGTCACATTACGCACATCCTCACCGAGCTCAGCCATTTCGGCAATACCGCCGGCGTTGTCGGTAATTGGACCATAAGCATCAATGGTGACAATAATGCCAGCCATAGATAGCATCGCAACCGCAGCAATGGCAATACCATATAAACCAGCCAGAGAATAGGCACCTAAAATAGCTAAAGCAATAACAACAACTGGTAAAGCAGTTGATTTCATTGACACAGCTAAGCCAGCAATTACATTAGTACCATGACCAGTCGTGGAAGCTGAGGCAATTTGTCTGACTGGAGCATGTTTAGTTGCAGTATAGTATTCAGTAATGCTAACCAAAGCGGCCGTAACGACTAGGCCAATCAATGAAGCTAAATACAAATTCAGAGCACTAAATTGACCATTATCTTTCATTAACCAACTAATAACTGGATAAAAAGCAATCGCTGCAATAAGGCCAGAAGCAATTAAGCCTTTATATAGAGCTGGCATAATTTTCTGTGATTTACCCAAACGAATAAAACCAATACCAACTACTGAAGCAAGAATCGAGATAGCCCCCAGGACTAAGGGAAAAATAATATATGTTTGGTTATCATGGCCAAAAATCAAAGCACCCAAAATCATAGCAGCAATTGAGGTAACCGTATAAGTTTCAAATAAATCAGCAGCCATACCAGCACAATCGCCAACATTATCACCAACATTATCAGCAATAACCGCTGGATTACGCGGATCATCTTCGGGAATACCGGCCTCAACTTTACCAACCAAATCAGCGCCAACATCAGCCGCCTTGGTAAAGATACCGCCGCCTAAACGAGCAAAAATAGAAATCAACGAACCACCAAAACCAAAACCGATTAAAGCGTGAATATCTTTAGTTAAAAAATAAAAACCAGCTGTACCCAGTAAAGCTAGACCAACTACCAACATGCCAGTAATACTGCCACCTTTAACAGCCACAGCTAACGCTTTTTTTATTCCGGACTTCGCCGCTTCAGTGGTGGTAACATTGGCTCGGACCGAAATATTCATACCAATATAACCGGCCAAGGCTGATAACACAGCACCAACTAAAAAAGCTGCGGCCGTTGTCCAGCCCAAATGAGGCACTAAGCCAATAATAATAAACAACGGAATCGCCACCATAAAAACCGTCCGATACTGACGATTTAAAAAGGCCTTAGCGCCGGCTTGAATAGCTTGAGCAATTTCTTGCATGCGCTCATTACCGCGGGGCAATTTCAAAATTGACCTGATAGCAATAGCGCCATAGAGAATAGCTAGTAAGGCGCTACCAATAATCAGCATTGAAGTAATTTCCATAACCCAATGGTTAGAATGAATAAAAAAGATAAAATCAGCACCAAAATAGGGCTGTTATAACTAATATCTTAGCAAAATATAGGGAAAAAGCAAGTTAAAGAATGGTGATTAGAAAATTATTAGCGAATGTCTGATCGCTCCAGAATCTTAAATCCATCCAGAATAGCAGTGCACAAAAAATCCTCTAATTGGCTGTGGTCATTTTTGGTTTGAGCTTTATAAAGATAAGTATAATATAGTTGTTTTTGTTCTTGGCGAATAATAGCGGGGGCAAAATTAGCCTTTAACAACATAGCATTAAGCAATAATCGACCAACGCGACCATTGCCATCACTAAACGGATGAATCTGTTCAAAATGACTATGTATATTAGTAGCTAAAGCAATAATATCTTGAGTCGGTTTATTTATGTCAGCCATCAGAGAAGACATTAATTTAGGAATGCTCATATAATTAGCTGTCGGTAAATTAACACCAACAATCCTAACACCGTGGCGACGATAAAAACCAGCATCAGGATGAACACCATTCATTAAAATGCTGTGAAATTTGAGTATTAATCTTTCATTAATCTTTCCTCGTTTAGTAATATAATCAAATAAATAATTTAAGGCTGTCTGATGATTTTTGGCCTCTAATTGCTCAGTTAAGCTCTTGTTGGGTAAGGCAGTATTGTCAAAAAGAATAGCGGCTGTATCAGGTTCAGTAAGCGTGCTACCCTCGATACTGTTACTATGATAAGTTAGTTGTAAAATAAATTGATCGCGAATATCAGAGTTATGCAAAATTTCACTAACAACACTTTGATAATTTTGCAATTTTTGCTCAATAATTTGTTTTTTAGCAATTAATTGATTAGCTGGAATTATTTTTTGTCCAGTAATCTCTAAAAATAATTCATCAATAGCGCTTTGCATTTTGGGTCGAGGACAAGACTTGCCAGTCCACCAATTATTAAAGGCCGCAAAAGAAACACCAAATTTTTCAGCTAATTTAGTTTGAGTTAATCCAAGTGTTTTTTGAATTATTTCCAGCTTTTGATGAGTGGTCATAAAATCATGTTACAATAGATATGATCATTTTAACAAACTTTATAAAGTTGGGCAAAATACATAAACTTTATAAAGTTTATGATTGATAAAAAGTAAAATAAAAAATCTGCTGTTACGAGTAATCATAACAGCAGATTTTATCTAAACACAGATAGTTTATTCGCCTAATGTCGCTACCATCACTGCCTTAATGGTATGTAAACGGTTTTCGGCTTCATCAAAGACAACTGACATGGGTGATTCAAAAACATCCTCAGTCACTTCCATCGCTTCTAAACCATATTTTTGAAAAATTTCTTCTCCAATTGTTGTTTCCCGATTATGAAATGCCGGCAAGCAATGTAAAAACTTAACATTGGGATTGCCTGTTTTTTTAACGACATTCATATTTACTTGATAGGGTTTCAATAATTTAATTCTTTCTGTCCACACTTCGGCCGGTTCCCCCATTGACACCCACACATCTGTATATAAAAAATCGACACCCTTAACGGCCTCAGCCACATTATCAGTAATAGTTATTTTAGCACCGGTTTCTTTAGCTATTTGCTTACAAGTAGCTACCAATTCTTTACTTGGTTGACAGGCTTTGGGAGCGGCAGCTCTAAAATCCATTCCCATTTTAGCAGCACCAACCATTAATGAATTACCCATGTTGTTACGGGCATCTCCCAAATAACAGAAAGAAATTTTATGCAGAGGTTTATCGCAATGTTCTGTCATTGTCAAAAAATCAGCTAGTATTTGAGTGGGATGAAATTCGGTGGTCAATCCATTCCAGACAGGCACACCAGCATAGGCTCCGAGTGTTTCAACTATTGCTTGCGAATAGCCACGATATTCTATGCCATCATATAATCGGCCTAATACTCTAGCAGTATCTTTCATTGATTCTTTTTTTCCCATCTGCGATCCCGAAGGACCCAAATATGTAACATGAGCTCCTTGGTCTAAGGCAGCTACTTCAAAAGCGCAACGAGTGCGTGTAGAATCTTTTTCAAATAACAATACTATATTTTTTCCTTTTAATCTTGGTTGTTCTGTACCGGCATACTTTGCTTTTTTTAAATCAGCCGCTAAATCCAACAAGAATTGTATTTCTTTGGTACTAAAATCTAATAGCTTGAAAAAATTTTTATTTCGCAAATTAAAAGCCATAAAATTTATTTTTAATTATTAATTATATTTTTATTAAGCTATAATGCGTGTGCCGCAATCAGGATTTGATAATTGTCCGGCTTCGGTAATAATACATTCTTTACCACCATTTTCTACAAAATTGATGGCAGCACGAATCTTAGGCGCCATCGATCCTTCAGTAAATTGGCCTTGCTGGAGATATGACTTAGCTTCAGCTACCGTTATGACATCCAAGGCTTGTTCGTTAGATTGACGAAAATTAATAAACACCTTAGGAACATCTGTTAGAATATAAAACTCGTCGGCGTTAATTTTGACGGCCAACAAAGAAGAGGCTAAATCTTTGTCAATAACAGCATCGATCCCTTGCAGAGTATCGTTAGTCGCATAAAAAACAGGAATTCCTCCGCCACCAACCGTAATAACTATATGACCCTTTCTCGCCAATTCTTCTATAATGCTAGTATTATTAATTACCAGTGGTTGTGGAGAAGCCACCACCCTTCTCCAGCCCTTGCCTTTGGGATCTTCAGCAAAAGCATGCGTTGGATTCTTGCCTTGCAATATGTGCATTTCTTCTTCTGAATAATAAGGTCCAACCGGCTTGGTCGGGTTTTGAAATGCTGAGTCGTTTTTATCAACTATCACTTGTGTGATAATTGAAACAATCTGGCGATTCAATTTATGTTGATTCAATAAATTTTTAAACTGCTGTTCAATAATATATCCTATAAAACCCTGGGAATAGGCTCCGCAAATATCCATAGGCATTTCAGGAATACCATATAATTTTTCTCCGGCATTAACTTGTAAAAGAATATTGCCAACCTGCGGACCATTACCATGCCCAATAACAATATTATAATCTTGTTCTATCAGTCCCAACAAACCTGCACATGTTTGGTAAACATTAGTTTCTTGTTCTTCGATCGTGCCTTTTTCACCGGCCCTTAATAAAGCATTACCACCAAAGGCAACAACGGCTAATTTTTTCATACTAATTTATTTATTTGAGATGCAAAAAACATTATACTTTTAATACACCTCACAATTAATATATTTTAAATATAATTTTATTTATTATATTTATAGTATAGGCTAAAATAAATTTTTCAACAAATTAAGTTGATTGAATAAAATAAATACGGTGCCAATAATTATTTTACTTTATACTATCGCTATCAATATTACCGTAGTCAATGCTATAATAATACTGCTATTACCCTTTATTAACATTTGTATTAAAATTATTAAATACTAATTTTTGATAAAAAACACGATTATTATTATAATATAAATATGAAGTTGTCTAATACAACAAAAGTATCTTTACTCTCAGCCGCATGTCTGTTAAGCTTAACGGTCGTGCTTAAAAATATTATACATGTCCCAGCTGAAATTTTATCAAGAGATATTATTTTATATATTTTTCTTTATTCTTTGTTTGGGATTATTTTTCCGTCGACTAAAGAAAAAAATCCCCAAGTCAGTTATTGGTATGCGGCCATGATTGTGGTCACGGTTGCAATAATAGCGGTTTATGCTTTCTAGAAACTAAATTATGGCTTTTGCTGCCACTCTCTGTCCGGCATTTTATAACATTATCTGTCAAAAAGCTTTAATTTAAAACAAAATATCTCTTTCCGAGATATTTTGTTTATAGTTCACAATAATATGTGGGTGGCTACTGGGAGTTGAACCCAGACTAACGGGACCACAACCCGCTGTTCTACCGCTAAACTATAGCCACCATAACTTATAATTTATAAATCCTTAGCCAATTAGTTAAATCGACTTGCACCTCCTTAATTGGTTCATATCCGGGCAAATGAAACTGATTACTGATCAAATAGGATCCCGGACGCGCTTCTTTTTGCAATTTTAAAGATAACTTAGCCGTTAATGATTGTCCTAGATAACAATAAAAGCAATCACCCTTAGCCAAAGATATTTTTAAAAAATCCTTACGGCGCAATTTGATTTTACTGCCAACCACGGCCAGTTGGATCTTGGCCAACAGATAAAGGGTCGTTAAAATTTCCACCCCAATAAGGGTATATTTACTTTTAGCAGATTTTTCTAAACGACGCAAGAAGCCAGCCTTGCCGCAGCCCAATTCATAAATTTTAGCGCCAGCTGGTAAATTCAATTCGTGGAATTGTTTGACCGCCTCGTCCAAAACTTTATTTTTAGTGCTAATAAACGGTGCATAGCCCCGAAATAAAAGATTAAAAAATTCTTCAGCCAAAAAAATCAAAACCGCTAAAAAAATAATTGAACCCAGTAGTAAAAACCAAATCATACTATTATAACTATTTTAATAAAAGCGTACGCCCAGGGGGAATCGAACCCTCATAACCAGCTTAGAAGGCTGGTGTTCTATCCATTGAACTATGGGCGCCAAACTATGTCCAATTTAACAGGGGCACCCCCTTTTGTCAATGTAAATTAATCAATTATCCGTCACCATAACTTGACGGACAATGGTGGTTCGGCCACCATATTTTTTGACGGCTGTTATGCTCAAATTATTAATACCGGAACGCAGATTAACCAGTTGGCTAAAATTGCCGACCCGATCGCTTAATAATGTCTCACCATTGATCTCCAATTGAACTTCTGGCTCGGTTTGACCAACAATCCATAATTGTTTTTGATTGGTGGCCAGATCGCCAGCCGGACTAGTAACCAATAATTTAGGCGGGGCAACAATATTTTTTAAAGATAAAACAATATAAATAGCCGCCACCAAGATCGCTAATGCGACTAGACTATTACGAACAATCTGCGGATATGACCATAAATCTCTTTTTCTTACTAAACGGCGGCCAAAAAAATTATCCCGTTGGCTGTTATCACTACTCCGCCAACAATCAATGATTGGGGCTGCTTCTTCGGCTGAGAACCCAAGCATTTGTAAATAATCAACAACAACCTTAACCAAATTAACCCTGACCGGCAAATGATCAAAATTATTATCTTCAATAGCTCGAATATGTTCAGGCTTAATCTTAAGCCGTCGAGCGCAAAATAGGACTGACCAATTCTTGGCGAGACGCCGATCTTTGATAACCGAACCAAAATTACTGGTCGTCCTACTAGACATAAATATTAATAATCGCCGTCAGCTATTTATTCCCCATTACCTGGTCAATTTTGTCTCTCGGCCAAGATTGTTTAACCCCAACAATATTTAAAACAAAATTGATAATCAGATAACTGCACAAAATAATCGCTAAACCGATTAATGCATTAACAACCGTATCACGACCACTTTCAAAAGCCTTGGATCGACCCGCAGCAGTAATCATCTGGATTCCGCCCCAAACAAACATAACCAAAGCAAAGGTGCCAGAAAGCCCTAATATAGCTTTACCAACAAAAATAATCATAGTCTCAAAAGAAGCTATAGTATAGTTGCCGTCTTCATAACCTTCAGTCGGCACTATTTGCCGCTCTTGAGCTAGAACCGTAACAGGTAAAAAACAAAACGTGATAATAGCTAACAAACAGAACAATTTATAAATTTTCATATATTTTTTTTATTGGCTGGGCGCCGCTATGGTTTGCTGTAATTTGCCAATGGCTAAATTAATAATCGCTTCAAGCTGATCGGGCGCGTTTAAAACGCCATCAATCATTTCGCCGATAACCTTATGTGCCATGGCAGAATCATAACCACGATACCAACTACGCGCTGTTAATAGCTGACTAGCAAAAACATCCAAATACTCCTTAGACAATTGTTCTTCAATTAAGCTGCGTAAAGCTGTCGGTCGCTGAGTTTTATCCAAATAACTGCCGACATTTTCAGCCTTGGTCATAAATTGAATAAAATCCCAAGCCTCATTGCTATGCTGGCTCTTTTTGGAAACAGTTTCCACCCAATAGTTAGCGATATTAACTGGCTGACTAGTGCTGGCGATTTGTGGTAATTTACTAATACCAATATTTAAATCTTTAAGATATTGACCGGCATCACCGCCAGTAAAACCGGTGCGACGGGCAGCGATAATCAATGGTATGTGATAACTATAGCCAAACATAATCGCGGCTTGGCCACGCACAAATAAATCAAAAGAGTTACCTAGGCTCTTGTCCCAACAATAAACTTCTTTGTTAATATTAGCAAAATCGCTATAAAAACGAACAGCATCAATACCAGGATAGTAGTTGGAACCATCCGACGATTGACGATTAAAAACTACGCGGCCATTCTCAATAACTGGGGCGCGACTTTGCAGCATTAAAGCGGCCACGATATCAGCCGATCTTTCCACATTACTGCCGCCGCCGATAGCCGCGCCAGCTTGAATAATTTGACCCTGAGCATCGCGCTTGGTTAAACGCTTGACTGTATCCTGAAAATTCTTATCCCAATAGGCGGGTGGATTAATAATACCCTCATTATTAAAAAGATCTTTACGATAAAACATAGCTAGCGTATCAACCGATAACGGCAAACCCATAATCTTATTATCAATAATAACATCATCAGCGACTACATCCACAAAATTGGCTCGCAGATCCTTAATCGTCAGGCTGCGACTATTTCTTAATTCGTAGATTGTTTCCTTTTTAATCGTCCCCTTAACTATTGGATAAACCATAGTAATAGTATCGGGCATCGGTGAAATTTTGGCTTGGTAACGAGATAGCCAACTACTTTCAATAGAAAAAATATCTGGACCGCGATCTTCAGCTAGAGCATTAATGATCTCCTTTTCATATTCCTCATAACGCAGCTTGCGATAATTAATGGTGATATTTGGATGCAACGCCTTATACTTAGTTAAAATTTCTTCAAAATCATCCGGCTCATCCCAGGCTCGCCAATAGTTGAGAGTAATTGGCTGCATACTTTCTTTGACAGCACTAGATTGAAGACGACAGCCAAAACCGCTAGTCATCAAACCGATGGCCAATAAAGATAAGCAGCTGATTTTTTTCCACATAAATTAATAATTAGCAAAACGATATTGTAGACTCTCTGCTAAATGTATTTTAGCAATTGTTGGCTCATTAGCCAAATCGGCAATGGTTCTGGCTAAACGTAAAACTCGAAAATAGCCGCGCGCCGATAGGTTTAACTGATCGACTGCCTGGCGTAATAAGGCTTGGCCATAACGATCAATCAAACAAAATTGTTTTATCGCTAGTGGCGTTAAATCGCCATTAGTCAAAAATTTGGTGCCGGCCAAACGCTGTTTTTGTTGCTGACGAGCCGACTCAACCCTTCGTCTAACTTCGGCCGAGCTTTCGAGTTTAACGCCATAAGAAAAATCAGCCGGACGAACTCGTTGGATTGTCAACTGTAAATCTAGACGATCAAGCAATGGTCCAGATAATTTACGGCGATAATTAGCAATCTGCCGCGAGCTACAGCGGCAAACTTGCCGATTATCACCAAAAAACCCGCAAGGGCAAGGATTCATGGCAGCTATCAATAAAAACTGTGCTGGAAAAATCAACTGGCCAATCGTCCGATTAATGGTGGCAAAACCATCTTCGAGCGGCTGCCTTAAGCCCTCTAAGACGGCGCGAGAAAATTCTGGCAGTTCATCTAAAAAAAGCACGCCGCGATGAGCCAAAGAAATCTCTCCCGGGCTAGGCCATGAACCGCCGCCAATAATTGAAGCTGCTGAAGCGCTATGATGCGGACTACGAAAAGGCCGAATGCTGGGCGGCTGATTAGCTCCCTTGAGATAGCCGGCAATACTATAAATCTTAGCCACCTCAATCGCCTCATCAGCGGCCAGACCAGTCAAGATACCTGGAACAGCTTTAGCCAGCATAGTCTTACCTGATCCCGGCGGACCGATCATTAACAAATTATGGTTACCGGCAGCGGCAATCTCTAGCGCCCGCTTGGCGGTCTCTTGACCACATACATGGCTAAAATCAACAACAACAGCTGGTTCAATTGAATTATTATCCAATCTCTTAATAGTTAGAGGCTGGCTTAAACCTCGTAACTGCCCAATAATCTGTTTTAAATCAGTAGCTGGCCAAACGGTTAATCCATCGACGATTTGCGCTTCCGCAGCGTTGCCCGCCGGCACAATAATAGCTCGCAGTCCAAGCTCTTTGGCTAAACAAGCGGCCGGCAAAACACCGCTCACTGGACGAGTTTGTCCGTCAAGCGACAATTCGCCCAAACACATAACCTGTCGCAAACAACCGCTGGGCAACTGACCGCTAGCCAATAAAATACTAAGCGCAATTGGCAAATCATAATTCGGACCCTGTTTGCGTAAATCAGCCGGAGCTAAATTAATCGTAATTTTAAGCTTCGGCAACGATAAACCTGAATTACGCAACGCACTACGGACCCGCTCTTTCGCCTCCGAAATTGAAGCATCAGGCAATCCAACAATAATAAAAGAGCCGATATCGCCGCTCCCAATATCGGATTCGGCCTCCACTAGCTCAGCCGCTAAGCCACTAAGGCCAGCTGATAAAACTTTGGCTGACATAATTAAAAAGAACAGGTGAATATGAACCGGCAAGCCGCCGCTTCATCCCCTCCTGAGATTAAGAATTAGCTACTGCATTATAGCCTAAAAAGAAAAAATCGGCCAATCTGACCGATTTTTTCTAAAACGACAACTATATATTATTATCGCTATTCGCAACTACCAGCCGCTGTTCCATTATTCTCTGAAGTAAACCCGGCAGCCGGACTATCACTAGATAACTGAGCCGAACATTCTTCGGGCGAATTATTAAAAGCTGAGCAAATAGTCTTTAACAAGCTGGCGCTATCACGATTAACGCTAATTTCTTGATCATTAATAATCAAAGTCGGCGACCCTTGGACATTATATTTGGTATTGTCTGTTTTATCGACATCAAATGGTGGGAATTGCCCATTCCAAGCATCTTTATTGTTATAACTAGCCGTAATATTAAATTGTTTATCAGCAGCGCTAATACAAGATTGCAAAGAAGTTTCATTAATCTTAGCCTCCTTATAGCAATCACTGGCTTTCCCAGAGTTAATAAAACAACTCAAATAAGCGGTAAACTTATCATTTTGTTCTTTTTGAATACAATATTGGGCCAAATTCTCGTCAATTTCCGGTTTATCATGCATAGCATAGTCGCAGAACTTAATTTTAAAATCAATTTTGTCGCCCAATTTCTCAACAACCGGCAATATGCCTCGTTCCATCTGTAAACCATAAGGACAATAGCTCATAACAAATAGTTCCACAACCGGTTTGTCGCTTTTTTTCTCAACAGTAGCGGCCGCTGATTCAGCTTCGGAACTGCCGGATAATTGTTGTGTTATTTCGTCAATATCCATAGCTTGCGGGAAAAATAATTTACCATCACGACTCAAATAAGAATCAACTGGGTCGCCGCTACCAACATCCACTTTTAATTTATAAAAACCATCAATCAACTCTATCTCTTTGATAGTCGCCTGGCTACCCGGCCGCATCAGAGCAGTATTAATAAATTTTTCCGCTCGTTCTTTGGCTTGATCGGGCTTTAAATTCTTGGGCCGACTAGCGCAACCAGTCAGCATGACAATGGCGGCCAAACTCAGCAATAACCATTTTTTCATAAATAAAAACTTAAATAATTAATATCTAAAGCCAGGTTACCCCAACTACCTGGTCATTATTTTCTTTAAAACGCATCAAGCAAACACCTTGAGTGTCGCGACCGGATTCATTAACTGTCTTAAAAGGCAGACGGATGACTTGACCATGCTTAGACATAATAATCAAGTCTTTGTCTTCCATGGTTTTTTTATTAACCAAGAAAGCATTGACTAATTCACCGGTTTTATTGGTAATTTTGGCTGTCTTAATACCCGATCCGCCACGATTTTGAACCTTATACTGAGACAGACTGGTCCGCTTGCCATAACCATTAGCCATGACTGACAAAACTTGATAATCTTTCAATTTTTCGCCATCAACCCTAATAACTCCCATACCGATAATCCGATCTTTAGCCTTGAGCCGCATGCCAATTACACCACTGGCGCCACGCCCCATATCGCGAACATCCCCTTCGTGGAAACGAATGGCTTGACCATGAGCGGTTACCATTTGAATCTGATCATTACCGGTGGTCGGCTTAACCCAAATCAATTGATCGCTGTCCTTAAGTTTGATAGCAATTAACCCACTGCGCCGGACATTATCAAAAGCATTGATGCGGACTTTCTTAACTAAGCCGCGCCGCGTAGCAAAAAACAGATACTCCTTATTAGCCATCTTATCTAGTGGTAAAATAGCGGTAACTTGCTCGCCATTAGCTAATTGCAAAAAATTAACGATCGCCTGCCCTTTGGATGTTCTGGAGGCTAAAGGCAATTCATAAGCCTTTAATTCAAAAACTCGACCATGACTGGTAAAGAATAACAAATTACTATGAGTCATGGTAGTAAACAAAAATTGCACTGAATCTTCTTCTTTAGTGGTTAAACCAATTACGCCTTTACCGCCACGGCCCTGAACCTTAAAGGTATCGCCAGGCAAACGCTTGATATAGCCATCCCTAGTCATAATCACTACCGCTTCTTCATTGGGAATCAAATCTTCAGCCTTAAAATTCTTAACACTTTGGTCTACAACGCCGGTACGACGATCATCGCCAAACTTTTCAACAATATCCTGGCATTCCTGCTTAATAATCTTTAACACCAAACTATCGGACGATAAAATACTCTCTAACTCGGCAATAGTTTTTAATTTATCCTTGAGTTCAGTTTTAATCTTTAATGTTTCGAGATTAGCTAATGTCTGTAGCTTCATTTCCAGAATGGCCACAGCTTGCCGCTCAGATAGCTTAAACTGCTTAATTAAATTAGCCTTGGCCTTATCTTTGTCTTTAGAGGCCTTAATAGTGGCAATAACTTCATCAATATGGGCTAAAGCAATCATTAAGCCTTCCAAAATATGGGCCCGATCCTTAGCTTTGGCCAACTCATAAGCAGTCCGACGGCGCACCACCTCTTGGCGATGTTTAATAAATTCTTCTAAAATGGTTTTAAGATTTAAAACTCGAGGCTGTAGTCCATCCACCAAGGCCAGCATGTTAACATGAAAAGTTTCTTGCAGCTGGGTTTGCTTATATAAAACATTTAAAATCTTCTTCGGGTAACTATCTCTCTTAAGATCAATAACGATTCTAACACCGTCTTTGTCCGATTCATCACGCAAATCACGGATGCCTTCAATTTTTTTGTCTTTGACTAAATCAGCAATCTTTTCCACCAAAATTGCTTTATTAACCTGATAAGGAATCTCGCTGATAACAATCTGAAAATTATCGTGACCATGTTCAACAATTTCAGCCCGACCACGCATCACAATCCCTCCTTTGCCAGTGGTATAGGCTCGTAAAATATCTTCTCGGTTATAAATTAAGCCGCCAGTCGGGAAATCAGGGCCCTTAATAAACTCCATTAATTCTTCAACGGTAGCTTCAGGGTTGTCAATTAAATGCAAAATAGCGCCGACCACCTCACGCAAATTGTGGGGCGGAATATTGGTAGCCATACCAACAGCAATACCCATGCATCCATTGAGCAACAACTGCGGAATCTTGGCTGGTAAAACTTGCGGTTCATTTTGCGATCCGTCAAAATTAGCAACCATATTGACCGTGTCTTTGTCTAAATCAAACAACATCTCTTCAGCAATGGCCGATAATTTGGCCTCGGTATAACGCATGGCCGCCGGCCGATCACCGTCAACTGAGCCGAAGTTGCCTTGACCGCGGACCATCATATAACGCATAGCAAAATCCTGAGCCATTCGCGCCATTGAGTCGTAAACGGCGCTATCGCCATGCGGATGATATTTACCAAGCACTTCACCGACTACAGTGGCTGATTTACGAAATTTGCCGCCAGAACGCAAACCCAGTGACCACATAGCATAAAGAATCCGCCGATGCACTGGCTTGAGACCATCACGAACATCAGGCAGTGCCCGAGAAACAATAACACTCATGGCATAGTCCAAATAGGACTGCCGCATTTCCTCAATAATCGGTTGAGCTAAAATCAAACCATGTGGAGTGGTTATTTCAGCTGGTCGGGCTGATTCCTCAATGTTGTGATCATCAGCTGGGCTGATATGGGAAACTGGTGATTTTTTTTTGGTCATAAACTTGGTTAATCGGTTGACTGATTAGGTAATTTCTCTAATTTTTGGCGTAATTTGTCAAGCTGAAGACGATTCTGCTCTTGCAGTAATCGCGCCTCTGGAGTGGTGGAAGAATCGGTAGTTGTGGCAATTTTTTCTAATAATTCACTACCTTTATTGACTTCTTCTAGCCCGGCATCTAAATCCTGACGAATTTGATTAATATCCAATAATGGCTGCTCCTGGTTTTTTTGCTTGCTAATAAAAGAAAGCCGTAAGCTATAAAACCAAAAGACCAATAATATAGTCATGATAGCCGTAATACCAACCCAAGCAAGCAAACGTCGTTTCTCAATTGGCCAATCGGCCGGGCTGGAAGCCTTGTTAATAAGCCGCTGACGCTTCATAAATCTAAGCCGTAACTGATAGAATAATTAATTGCAAATTTTCACTATCTAGATCGCGACGAACAACCTTCAATTTATCTTCATAGATCGGAGCTAAGCCAATAGCTTTAACAAAATCATCGACAGCAGCAAGGTTAAAACTTAAACCAGGTAATTTATAGTGCATTGGTATAACTATCTTGGGCTCTATTTGATTAATAACCTCAATCGCCTGTTTGGCATCTAAAGTATAGTACCCACCGACTGGAACCAATAGAATATCAGTACCAGCCAAACGTTCTAATTGTTTAGCCTCCAAAGTACTGCCCAAATCTCCCAAATGAGTAACTACTAAATCGCTAAAACCCAAACGGAATATTAAATTGTGCCCACGCTTTGCACCGCCCTGCTGGTCGTGATCGCTGTCCACTCCATCAATAAATAAACCACCGATTTCATATTCTCCGGCCATATCTATAACAAATGGTTGACCGCTAACTCCAGACAAAAAATTGTGGTCTTTGTGCTGATGGCTGATGGTAACCACATCGGCCGATAAATTGGCCGGCAATTTTAATCCGGTATGGCTGGGACTAAATGGATCAAGAACTACAGTAATATCTCGACCATTCATTTTGTCTTGCAACTTGAAACATGATTGTCCTAACCAACTAATAATCATAAAATTTATATAAAGACATAACGAAGCCCGTTAACCGGGCTGACTTTAATTTAACAAAAATCACGCCAGCTGTCAAAGCGATTAAGCTTATTTTAAGACCTAATCAGTGGATTTTAGACCTGACGAAATTGGCAGATAGAACGAAAATCACAGTAAGCACAAAGCTGACTAGGTTTAGCTGGGAAAAAGCCCTGGCGAATCGCCTCAACCTGGGCGGCTACTTCTTGCTGAACTTTGTCTAAATCAGCTGGCTTAGCCGTAAAACTTAAGGCTTGTCCACTATTTAAATAATAAAAAGTCAGTTTGCCAACCCGCCAACCAAAAACTGATTCAACCGCTAGCTGATAAATCATTAATTGACGCTTTGTCTGATAATCTAGCTTGTCTTTGGGCTTACCCGTCTTATAATCAATAATTTCAACCGTGCCATCAGCTAACTGATCAACCCGATCAATCGTGCCGCCAAGAGTGAATTGGGCGGTTTTCCAAACAAATTTTTTCTCCAAAGCCAAAACATTGGGCCAACCACCAGCCTCAATCTGCTGCCAAATTAATTTTAGGCTCTGTTGGCCAAGTAAACGATATTTTTCTCGGTCCTCAGCCGAATCATAACCATCATCAACCCAATTCTTCTTATAGATAGCCATTAATCCGGCCCAATCAGGTTTAGTTGGAACTGTTGACTGACCAAATAAATCAGTTGGCTGTTCGTTTAATAAACAAGGCGCAAACAATTCATATAAACAACGGTGCATCAGACGACCATAAACTATATTACCTTTATCGGGCACTGGCACTCTTAAGACAAAAGCAAACTTATATTGTAATGGGCAATTACTATAACTCTCAAATTGACTGAAAGAAAACTTTTTGACCGCCACTAATGGCGCTGGCAAAATCTGATTATTGTCGGAGTTTTTTAAAGCCTCAACTTCACGCACTAACTCAAAAACTCTATCTGCATCTAACTGACGCTCTGTCTGATTAGCAGTCAGCCCGATCTCGCTAAGAAAAATTGACGGCCGCTTATCGCGAACTCCGCCATAGTCACGGGCATAGGCCAAAATTAATTTTTCTTTAGCTCGGGTGACGGCTACATAAAATAGCCGCCGCTCTTCAGCTAAATGAACGTCACCGGAGCCAACTGGTTCAGCAATTAATCCATCAGGCACCGGCAAACTGTCGCCACGTTTGGTGGTTGGAAAGCGTTTATCAACTAAATCGGGCAAAAAGACATAGCGGAACTCTAGTCCTTTGGCCGAATGAATAGTCATAATTTTAACCACATCATCATCTTCGAGTGGCAAACTTAGACTACCGGTTTCTCCGGCCTCCATTTCCATGTTCATTAAATCAACAAAATCCTTAAGATGTAAATCAGGACCGCTGTCTTCAAATTCTTTCATCTTCTTATACAGCTGATTGAGATAATGAAAAATCGCGCTATCTTTCTCTTGGTCTAAGCCAGCCAATAATCCCGACTGATAAACGAAATCAACAAACAAGCGGCTAGGCGACTGCTGAACAGCTGACAATGACTGGGCAGAGACTAACTTCAACAACTTATCTATAGCGCGACGACCGTCTGGGCTAATCTTGACGGCTAGGGCATTGTTCTGTAGGGCTTCAAAGAGTGACCAGGCTTTGCGCCGAGCTAAAGCTGACAACTCAACCAAATCGGCTGGCGATAAAGCAAACGGCCGAGAATTTAAAACTCGATATAAAGCGGTTGACTCATGATAATTGTCTAAGAGCTTAAAATAAGCTAAACAATCTAAAACTATCGGCTTATAGTAAAGCCCGCGCAAAGACATGAACTGGCAGGGTATTTTTTGCCGACCTAGTTCATTAATAAATTTATCGGCATCGCGATTGGAACGAATCAAAATGGCAAAATCCGACCATTTAGCCGCCGGGTCTTGTCGATACTCTTCTTTAATATAATCAACAATAGCCACTATTTCTTCAGACTCGCTGGCTAGCGGCCAAACCTCAACTGAACCATTAGGTTGACCGACAGCAACTAGCCGCTTATTAATTTTTAAACGATCTTCTAGCCGATCAGGGTTGTTCTTTTGGATTGATTGATAGGCTTGATCCAAAATCGGTTGACCGGAACGATAATTATCGGTTAACACGATGTTAACAGCCGCTGGGTAATCATCTTTAAATTGTAAAATATTGGCTAAAGAGGCGCCACGAAATTTATAAATACTTTGATCATCATCACCAACGACGGTTAGATTATTGTCAGGGGCGGCCAAAAGTTTGATCAACTCATATTGCGCCCAATTGGTATCTTGAAACTCGTCAACTAAAATAAATTTAAATTGCTGACGATATTGCTGTAAAATATTCGGCCTTTGTTGGAATAACCGTAAAGTATAGCTAATTAAATCGCCAAAGTCTAAACAGGAATTATCAAGCAATAATTGATTATAAGTCTGATAGGCCCGAGCCAACTCCTGTAATCTGGCCACCTCCAATTGTTCTGGCTGACCGGCATCGCTTAAATCAAGACCATCAACATACTGCAAATAATCAGCTGGCAAGATATTCTCGTCTTTGAGATGGCTAAAATATTTTACCAGGTCGCGCAAAAACTTTGTCTCATTGCCTAGTGGACGATAATAATCCAGCTGCAGCCGATCTAAATTTTTGCGCAATAATATCCATTGACCGGTTTCATTAAGCAACTTAAAATTAGTCGGGAGGCCAATATCTAAACCATGTTGACGCAGTAATCTTTCGCCTAAACCATGAAAAGTTTGAATCCACAGGTCAGTATAACCATAGGGCAATAAACGATCAGCTCGCTCTTCCATTTCGCCAGCCGCCTTGTCAGTAAAGGTAGTTAGCAAAATTTGATCCGGCTTGGCCTGACCAGACATGATTAAATGAAGCAAGCGATTAATTAAGACGGTTGTTTTGCCAGTGCCGGCGCCCGCTACAATTAATAATGGGCCGGAACCATGCTCAACTGCTTGTCTTTGGGCTGGGTTAAGACCGGCCAGATAATCAAAGGGTTGAGCCATAATTTTGTTCACTAATTAAAAGACAAATGTGCTAATAATTTATCCGGCTCGGTTACCCGCCCAATAATAGCCAAATTAAGCCCCTGATCAACAAAAATTTGTCGAGCCACAGATTGAATTTGTTCAGCAGTCACCGCCCGAATTTTGGCTAAATATTCAGTCGGTGTATCCAAATTTTCCTGGACATTGCCTTGGCCTAAAAACAGAACCTGCTGCCGAGCATACCACTGAGCCAAATCATCCGACCCCTCTAACCCAAGAATCAAACGGCCAGACAAGAATTTTTTGATTCGCTCCAATTCAGCCGCATCAACTAATTCAGTAGTTAATTTTTTATACTCGGCAATAATAGTCGCCACTGCTTGAGCAACGGCCTCTTTCTTAATACCGGCCGAAGTTACCAGATAACCGCTATCGGTATAATTTTCAACACTAGTCCGAACATAATAAGCTAAGCCTTGCCGCTCACGAATTTGTAAAAACAAACGGGAACTCATCGATCCGCCGAGAATAGCAGCTAGCAAACGACTAGGTAATCTTTGTGGATGACCATAAGGAAAAGCTCGAACTCCTAAAGCTAAATGCAATTGATCAGTATCTTTATCAGCAACTAACAACTGGGGCTGACTTTGTTGTTCAACAACTGGCAGCTTATCTTGAAAATTAATTGCTGCTGGCCATTGAGCAAAATATTTATTCACTAAACTATCAATATTCTCGGGTAACTGACCAGCTAAACAAATAATGGTCCGCTGCTGGCCATAATTCTGCCGCCAATAATTAATAAAGTCGTCTCGTTGGAAAGCGCTAACTGTTTCTTTGCGGCCAGCCGTATCCCAACCAGCCGGCGTATCACCGTAAAGAGTTTGTTCAAAAACATCTTCCAAGTGCAGCATTGGATTGTCCTGATACATGTTAATCTCTTCAATAATCACTCCGCGTTCACGATCTATCTCCTCACTGGAAAATTGTGAATTTAAGAGCATGTCACTAAGAACATCCAAAGCGACAGCCGCTTGATCAGCCGCGCATTTTACATAATAACCGGTATATTCTTTGCTGGTAAAAGCATTATATTCGCCGCCAATAGCGTCTAATTCACTGGAAATTGCCAAGGTGGACGGACGCTTACTTGTCCCCTTAAAAAACATGTGTTCCAAAAAATGAGACAACCCGCTTTGATTAGCGGTTTCATATTTAGAACCGACGGCAATAACCACTAAAGCGGTGAAAGTCGGACAGCCGGCCAAAGGAATTTTTAAAATCAATGGCCGTTCATTGGATATTTGTCGTTGCCACATAAAACTTAATAATCTAACTTACTAGATAAATAACTAACCAGCTCATTAAGTTGAACGGTTGTCTGCTTCATGGTGTCACGGTCGCGCACCGTAACGGTACCTTTTTCCAGAGTATCAAAATCAACAGTTAGGCAATATGGAGTACCAATCTCGTCTTGGCGGCGATAGCGTTTGCCAACATTGCCATTGTCATCAAACTCGCAACGCCAACGCATTTTAACCTGATCAAAAACTTCTTGCGCTGCCTTGATTAGTTCCGGCTTATTGCGCAGCAATGGAAAAACTGCCACTTTAACTGGAGCCAGCGCTGGCTTCAATTTTAGAACTACTCGTTTATCATTTTCCCCCAACTCCTCCTCGTGATAGGCCTCATTCAATAACATCAAGAAAACGCGACCAACTCCCGACGATGATTCAATAATATGGGGAATAAATTTTTGGTCAACTGCTTGATCGTAATAATCTAACTCCTGACCAGAAAATTTTTGATGCTGAGTTAAATCATAGTCGCCGCGAGCATGAATGCCTTCAATCTCTTGAAAACCAAAAGGGAAATTATATTCAATATCACAAGCGGCTTTGGCATAGAAAGCTAACTTCTCGTGCTCATGCCAGCGTAGATTAGCCGGATCAATCCCTAAAATATTAATATAATAATCCCAGCGACGCTGCTTCCAAAGATTAAAATCAACTAAGTCATTAGTCGGTCGGACAAAATACTGCAACTCCATCTGTTCAAACTCTCGGGTGCGGAAAATAAATTGCCGGGCGGTTATTTCATTACGGAAAGCCTTGCCAATCTGAGCGATACCAAACGGCAGCCTTAAACGAGTGCTATCCAGAATATTTTTATAATTAACATAAATACCCTGACAAGTTTCGCCGCGCAAATAAACTGGATTGCTGTCATTGCCAGTAAAATTGCCTAAATTAGAATGCACTAATAAATTAAAGTGACGAACCTGAGTAAAATCGCGATGACCGCATTCCGGACAAACGACTAAATGACGATAATCATCAAATAGTTGATTAATCTCAGTTTCTGACATAGTGTCGCTGGCCTCGGCGCCAACCCCTTCTAAAAGATGATCAACACGCAGCCGAGTATGGCAATAACGACATTCGGTTAATGGATCCGAAAACCCGGCCACATGGCCACTGGCCTGCCATACTCGCGGATTCATAAAGATAGCGCTATCTAGGCCGCTAATATTATCATAGCGATAAACTAATTCCCGCCACCAAATCTGTTTAATGTTGTTGATAAGCTCAACTCCATAGGGGCCGTAATCATAAACTGCGGCCAATCCGCCATAAATCTCCGATGACGGATAAACAAAACCGCGACGTTTACAGAAGCTGACTAAAGACTCTAAAGTTACTTCGGACATAAGATAAAATAAGGCATTAAGGCCTTTTTAGTCTATCACTGGACTTCATTTTTGGCAATCAATTGGGTAAAAATTATTATCAAGCAATAAAACCTTGACAAGACTAGTTAAAAACTTTAACCTAACGACAGTCCTAACGGACAAATAAAAAAGAGGAGGCTTAGAATGAGCTTCGAAGAAAAAGTAATCGTATCGGGGGCCATCATCTGGTCGAAGTCATTTCATTTCGTGGTTAAAAACTGCGATGGACAAGAGATAATGTTAAAGGCAGGCGCCATTGAGGCGTCTGCAAAGTCAAGATTACAAGTGGCGCGAATTGGCTGCGCCGAATGTCAGTTTATTACTGAGATTCTAAAAAAAAGGCCAATAGAGTTAAGCCGAGAAGATATTACAAATTTAAATTTCTCGGCGATTTTGGAGGTTCTGCCTCCAATGAAAAAAAAGCGCAAGAAGGAACCCAAAAAACGTCGCTAGCGACGCTGGTTCCAATAAGCTTTGGCTGACACTTCGGTGTCAGCCTTTTTTTATCCAAAATTAAAACCGCCAGCTCGTCAGCCAGCGGCTTTAACCCCTCCTTATCATCAACTAGCTGATGGCTTAAGCAAGCCGGCCTGACGAAAACTATAAAAACCACGGCGGCTAAAAATAACATTATCTAATAATTGTAAACCAAACGCCTGACACATAATGATCAGTTTATTGAACAACAACAAATCTAATTCGTTAGGCTCGGCACCGCCAACCAAATGATTACTGGCGGTAATCAATTGCTGAGCCGGTAATTGCAATATCGGTTCAAAAATCTGTTGCGGATGAAAATACGGTTGCTTTAATTGTTCAAATAAAAAATTCTTGCGCCGCAATTCATGACAACGACGATCCAAATAACCAATCGCCAGTCTTTCTTGCGTGCAAGAACGCAAATATTTAAACTCTTGGTAAATAACTTCCTGGCTATAATAAATATTTTGTACTCGTTGACGACAAAATCGACGAGTCATACCAGTACTAGCTAACACCAAATTAGCTTGTTGACTATTCAGCCCAGCTGTTACCAATTCTTCAAAGCTAGCCCTCACTAAGCATGGCGCTGGAATTCTCTTAAGAATAATTTTAGCCAGGGGAATACATGCTTTAATATCTTGGCCCTGACTAATAATAAAGGCTAGCAGCTCACTATTACTAAATTTAGCTAGGTCAAACTTTAGCCAGCTAGCCGCATCCGGTAATTGGGCCGGAATCTGGCAGATAGACATAACGGCTAGTTAAAAACTAAATTGAGGAGGCTAGTTAAGTTAAAAATAATAGTTTGACCAAGTCCCATCATAACATTTTTGCTTAAGCAAAAAAAGACAAGCCCCACCTTAGAGACTTGTCTAAATATTAACACTATAAAATCGGGATATTAGCAATTAGCCAAGGTGTGGACGGCTTGAATTATCCCCAGATCGTGAACTAAAATGACGTGGTCCCGGAAAGCCAGTTGGACGCTCGGTGGGCAATCCTTTGGCTTTATAACGTTCCCAAATAGCCTGATTATCTGACAAATCTTTCATTGTTAAATTAACTCGGCCTTGATCATCAATCGCTTTAATCTTGACCGTAACAGTATCACCCTCGTGCAGCATATCCGCTGGCTTACCAACATAAAATGGCGCCAACTCGCTGGCATGAACCATGCCATCACGATTAGGTAATAATTCTACAAAAGCTCCAAAATCTAATAAACGGACAACCTTGCCAGTAAATTTTTCACCGACTTCTAGTTTGCGAGCAATATCTTGCACCCATTTAACCGCTTGATTCAATTTTTCCTGATTAGAGCCGCAAACCATAACTTGTCCATTTTGTTCAATATCAATGGTCACTTCACAAGCAGCGATAATTTCATTAATCACTTTGCCGCCGGCGCCAATAACTTCACGAATTTTATCGACATCAATAAAAAAGCTGACAATCTTGGGAGCATATGGCGATAATTCGGCCCGCGGTTCAGAGATGGCCTGATTCATAACCTCTAAAATCTGTAGACGGCCACGGCGGCTTTGCTCAATGGTCGTCTGAATAATTTCCTTAGTCAAACCGTCGGTTTTAGTATCTAGTTGGATGGCAGTAATACCTTCAGTCGTGCCGGTAATCTTAAAATCCATACCGCCTTGGCCATCTTCCAAGTCTTGAATATCAGTCAAAACTTTCCATTGACTCATATCTTGATTAGAGGCCAACCCCATAGCTAGACCGGCAACTGGTCGTTTAATCGGCACACCGGCATCCATCAGTGATAGTGATGAGGCACAAGTTGAACCCATTGACGATGAACCATTAGAGCTAAGTGTTTCGCTGACAACCCTGATTGTATAAGGAAAATCCGCTTTGCTTGGTAAAACCGGCACTAGGGCCTTCTCCGCCAAGGCTCCATGACCAACCTCGCGGCGACCCGCCGTCCTAATCGGCTTAGCTTCACCGGTGCAATATGGCGCAAAATTATAATGATGCATATAGCTCTTGGTCGAAACACCCTCCAAGCCCTCTAAAGACTGCTCATCGCTAGGAGCACCCAAGGTGACAATAGACATTACCTGTGTCTCGCCGCGAGAGAATAATCCAGCGCCATGATTACGAGGTAAAATACTGACATCAGCCGACAATTGACGAATCTCATCTAAAGCGCGACCATCAACCCGACGGTCTGATTGTAAAATATTATTAGTAACAGCTGCCTCAACCGCGACTTCTACGGTTTGACCGATAACCCATTGACGCAGGCTTCTATCAAAATTCTGACTAAACAAATATTCGTCCAATCCATCTTTGATAGCTTCAACAGCTAATTTACGCTGCCCCTTGGTATAATAAATTTTATCAAATAAAATTGGCTCAATATGCTCATCTAACCATTGCTCGGCAATCTTCTGAGCTTGCTGCTTGCGCTCTTGAGCCTGTAATTCATCGGCCGATAAACGCACTGTTTTAGCCTTTTTCGGCTCAATTGGTCCGATTGCTTGATACAGTTCTTCAATTAATTCAATTGAACCGGCTAGGGCTTGTTGCCCAGCCATAATAGCTTCAAACATAGCGGCTTCGGGAATTTCTTGAGCGCCAGCTTCAATCATAATAACTTTACTAGCTGTTCCGGCGACAATTAAATCCAAATCACTAATTTCGCGCTGTTTATAAGTCGGGTTAAAAACCAATTGATTATCAATCCGCCCGACCCGAATACCGCCTATCGGTCCACGCCAATTGATTCCCGAAATCCGCAAAGCCGCTGAAGCAGCTACTAAAGCAACGATATCATAATCATTGGTTTGATCAACCGACAAAACTGTCAAAATTACCTGCACATCACGCCGCGATGATTCATCAAACAGCGGACGAATTGACCGATCAATCATTCGACCGCTAAGAATAGCTTCATCAGTTGGTCGCCCCTCGCGTTTGACCCAGCGGGAACCCTTAATAATGCCAGCAGCATAAAGACGCTCCTCAAAATCAACCATTAATGGAAAAAAATCACCGTCTTCACGCGCCTCCTTGGCCTCCACCACGGTAGCCATAACTACGGTGTCGCCATATTGGATAGTAACTGCCGCATCAGCCTGATGAGCCAAGCGGCCAGTTTTAATAGTTAGCGGACGGCCATGCCAATCGCGGCTAACCACAATTTCTTGCTTTTGCATAGAATTTAGAGCTGTCCTGATCAACAAACTAAAGGACTATGATTATTTCATAGTGCTCACTGTTTGTCGACCAAAAATCAGCTAATTATTTATTAATTTATTATAAAATCAACGACTGATTAAAAATTGACGATCACTAAGATTAATAAAGTCATCAGCAATCTCCAATAATTTAGCCGAGGTAGTTTGACGAAAACCAGCTATTTCTACCAAACAGCCAGTAGTGCTTTGAATATAATTAACCAGTGGAGTGTAGTCGCCATCACCGCTAGCTAAAACAATAACATCCAGTTTGTGAGATAATTTAATAGCATCAATGCTGATACCGACATCCCAATCACCTTTTTTGGCTCCGCCAGCAAAAACCTGCAGATCTTTCATAACAACCTCGAAACCCTGCTGGCTCAAAGCCTCAAAAAAAGCTGTTTCATCGTCATTATTATCACTGCGGACAACATAGGCCGCCGCCCTAATCAATTTACGGTCAGCAACAACAGCCGCTAAAACTTTGCGAAAATTAACTTTCTTATTATAGAGATTGCGAGCGGAATGATAGAGGTTAGCAACATCAACCAAAACTCCAACGCGCTGCTCCGGGTGTTTAACCATGAAAAATATTTTAAACTTCTTCAGCTAAATCGTCAGAAAAATCTTCTTCTTCAACATTATCGGCTTCTTTGGCTAACAATTCATTCTCCAGACGCTTGCGCTCTTCTTCTTCAGCGGCCATTTTTTTGGCAATCTTTAGATTAAGCTTAGCCGCCAAATCAATAAAGGCTTTATCATCTTCTTTTTGCAGATACTTTAATAGGCGCCGACGTTCACCAACTTTACGCAATAAACCGCGACGAGAAGAAAAATCGTGGCGATGTTTTTGTAAATGATCGGTCAGCTGCTTAATCTCTTCGGTCAAGATAGCAATCTGAACCTGAGTTGAACCAGTGTCGCCATCATGCTGCCGAAACTTTTCAATAATTTCTTGCTTGAATTGTTTGTCTAACATAGTTTTCTGTCCCCCAACCGAGAAACAGTCAACTGTTTAGGCCGCTCCAAGAAGGGGTAAAATAATAATTATTGGCTAAATAAAGCTCTTCTGTTATAACACTGTTGGAAAATAAAATCAAGATGTCGTATAATATTATCAATGCTTAAAGATGATATCAACCATTTTTTAGAATATTTAGAAGTTGAACGCGGCCTATCCAATAACACTTTGATCGGCTATCGCTTTTATTTGCAACGCTTTTTGGCGTTTGCCACTGCCAGCGGCATCAATAAACCCAATCAAATAAGCCAAGAATTGATCCATCGTTACCGCCTTCATCTCAACCGACTTGCTAATCGCGAGCATGATAATCTTAAAAAAAATACTCAAAACTACCACTTAATTGCTCTGCGGCAACTGCTTAAATATTTTAGTAAACACAATATTGAAAGCCTGGATTCCAACAAAGTTGAATTGGCTAAACAGGAACCGCGACAAGTTAGTTTTTTAGAAGGATATGATTTGACCGCCTTTTTACAGGCCCCCCTAACTATTAAAAATTCCAGTAAGTTAGTCCGCTTACGCGATCGAGCTATTTTAGAATTGCTTTTCTCAACCGGCCTGCGGGTCAGCGAATTAGCTCGATTAAAAATTAATGACATCAATTTAAAGAAAGCAGAATTTACCGTCCGCGGTAAAGGCAATAAACTACGATTGGTCTTTTTATCCGACGACGCTAAAGCGGCCATCAAATCCTATTTAGAGGCTCGCCAAGACACTGAACCCTTTCTTTTTATCAGTCATGGCAAAATCAATCAAGAAACTAATCCGGTCTACGGTCTAACACCACGATCAATTGAACGGCTAGTGGGAAAATACGCCTTAGCGGCCGGCATTACTAAAAAAGTCACTCCACATACCCTGCGCCATAGTTTTGCAACTGATTTATTGATGGGCGGCGCTGATATCCGCAGCGTCCAACAATTACTAGGTCACGCTTCAATTACCACCACTCAAGTCTATACTCATGTCACCGACCAACAGCTGCGCCAGGTTTATCAAAATTTTCATGGTAAAAGTCGCAAAAATTTACGCCAATCATAAACTAATCTAGACTTTTACATTTAAATTGTTATAATAAGCCAGCTAACTAAATAAAAATATATTTATATGCCCTTAATTCCAACCGTCATTGAAACTACTGGCCAAATAGAGCGAGCCTATGATATTTATTCCCGCCTATTGAAAGACCGTATTATTTTTTTGGGTGAACCGATTGATGATCATACCGCTAATCTAATTATTGCCCAGTTATTATTTCTAGATGCCGAAAATAGCAGCAAGGATATTAAATTTTATATTAATACTCCTGGCGGATCAGTAACGGCCGGCCTGGCAATTTATGATACCATGCAATTTATTAAGGCCGATGTCAGCACAATCTGCGTTGGTATGGCTGCTTCAATGGGGGCGGTTTTGTTAGCTGCTGGAGCACCAGGCAAACGCCTATCGCTACCCAATAGCGAAATTATGATCCATCAAGTGATGGGTGGTTTTGAAGGACAGGCTACAGATATTAAAATCCGCTCCGAGCATATTCTGCACATCAAAGATCGTTTAAACAAAATTTTAGCTCAACATACTAAACAAGACCTCAAAACTATTGAGCGAGACACTGAGCGCGATCATTATTTAACCCCAACCGAGGCCAAGAATTATCACCTGATTGACAAAATTATCAGTCGTTAATTGAGCTTGCCTTTTTTTGGTCGCCGTGTTAGGATAAATCCAGTTTATCTTATATTATTTATATAATCCCGTGTTTTGGTTTTGTCGGCAACGGTAGTATTCTAGCTGATATCTTGTCTATCCACATCTCCCTCTTAAAAATATTTTATCTTCTATACTGTCTAGCTGTCATCGGCTGAATCGTTACTGGCTCCAACCAAAGCCGCCACTATTATTATGAATTATTTTATTGGTTTAATCGCGCTAGCTATCGGTGGTAGTTTTGGCTATTGGCTGCGTCGCCAAGTAGCTATCAACAAAGCCACTAGCGCCGAAAATAAAGCGGAAAAAATCATTGATGAGGCTAAAGTTAAAGAAAAAGAAATCCTCTTAAAAGCCCAAGATAAAGCGTTAAAGCTAATTGATGAAGCCAAGCAAGAAAATGACAGCCATCGCAAAGAAATTACTGCTTGGCAAAATCGCTTAGAGAAACGGGAAACTGCTTTTTCCCAAAAAATCATGGAGCTGCAAGACAAGCAACAACAGCTTTATGATAAAATTAATCAAGTCGAAACCACTAAAGAAGAAATCAACCAAATTAAGTCGGAACAAACTGCCAAATTAGAGGAGATAGCCGGGCTTAATATTGAACAGGCAAAAGAATTATTATTAGAAAAAATTAAAACCGAGGCCTCGGATAGCTTAATGTCGCGCTTAGATAAACTAAATAATGAAAACAGTGAACAAATCGAAGAAAAATCTAGAGAGCTAATGGCGGCAGCTATGCAACGATTAGCCTCTACTTTTACGGCCGAAGTCACTACCACCGTAGTAGATTTGCCCAACGATGAGATGAAAGGACGAATTATTGGTCGCGAGGGCCGTAATATTAAGACTATTGAACAATTAACCGGTGTTGAAATAATTGTTGATGACACCCCTAATGCGATTACTATTTCCGGTTTCTCGGGAATTCGGCGACAGATTGCCAAGCGAGCTTTAGATTATTTAATTAAAGATGGTCGCATCCACCCGACCAAAATTGAAGATGCCATTGAGCATGCTAAACAAGACTTAGCTCTAGATATTAAGAAGGCTGGCGAGGATGCTCTTTATGAACTAGGCATTACCGGCTTTGACAGCAAGTTGATCCAGATTATCGGTCGATTAAAATATCGCACCAGCTATGGACAAAACGCGCTTAGGCACAGTGTGGAAGTTGCTCATCTATCTGGCCTGTTAGCCGAAGAATTGGGAGCTGATGCCACTCTGGCCAAAAAAGCCGGTTTACTCCACGATATCGGCAAGGCCGTTGATCACGAAGTCAAAGGTACGCATCCACAAATCGGTGGTAATATCGCTCGTAAATTTAGCTTGTCCCAAGAAATTATTGACCCGATTGAAACTCATCATGATGACCATCCGAAGGGTTTAATTTCGGTTATTGTTAAAGTGGCTGACGCCATCTCATCATCACGGCCAGGTGCCCGCAATGACAGCCTTGACCAATATATCCAGCGCTTGGAAGAATTAGAAAAAATCGCTAATAGTTTTGATGGCGTTGATAAAACTTACGCCATTCAAGCTGGTCGTGAGGTGCGCGTTTTTGTTCGCCCAGAAGAAATAACTGATTTAGACGCCCACGAATTATCGGTAAAGATAGCCAAACAGATTGAACAAGAGTTAAAATATCCGGGTGAAATAAAAATCAATGTTATCCGCGAATTGCGTATTATTGAATACGCCCGCTAAAAAATCCCATGTCGATCGGCTCAATAATTAGAAAGATTAAAAAGTGGCGTCCGGTAACTAAACGCCAACCTGTTCACCATATCTTAGATCAGCAAATAGTTTTTCGTCTATCCAAGGGGCGTTTACCGGGCTGGCGCCAATGGCGCTACCTGCCCCGCTTTCTCTCGCACAAAGAAAAAATAATTATTATCGCCTGTTTAGTCACATTGCTGGCTAGCCTAACTATTATTACTAATCATTACTATCGACATCATCGGCAAGTAATTCCTAAAAAAGGCGGCTACTATGTTGAGGGTCTAATTGGCACGCCTCGTTATATTAATCCACTATACTCATCAATGAATCAAACTGATCGCGACCTAAGCCGTTTGATTTATTCCAGCCTTCTAACTAGAGATCAGCAGGGGAAATTAGTTAATGACTTGGCCGAGAATTATGAAATTAGCCCCGACGGTTTAATCTATACAATTAAACTCAGGGACAATGTTCAATGGAGTAATGGCAGCCGCCTGACGGCTGACGATGTCGTCTTCACCTATCAAGCCATCATGGACAGCAATTACAATTCCCCGATTAAAAATAGTCTGGGCGGCTTAGATGTAACCAGAGTTGATGACCTAACAATTCGTTTCACTCTGAGCCAACCATACATCGCCTTTTTAGATTTATTAACTATCGGCATTTTGCCGGCCGAAATTTGGAGCCAAATACCAGCTGAAAGCGCTAGTTTGGCCGATCTCAATCTTAAACCAATCGGTAGCGGTCCTTATCAATTTAAATCACTGACTAAAGATCAGCTGGGAACGATTAAAACATATACTTTAACGATTAATGATAAATATTTTAAAGATCAGCCATATATCAAGGAATTAACTTTCAAATTTTATAACAATTACGAGGAATTAGTCGCCGCGTTGAATGACGGCTCTATTAATGGTGCTAATTATTTACCACAGACAGCAGCTAAAAAATTACTCGCTGCCAATCGCTATAATCTTAGATATTTGGGAACACCTCAGCTAGTAGCTATTTTTATTAATCAAGATGATCAAGCCCTAAAAAATAAAGCTCTGCGCCAAGCGTTGGCACTGGCTATTGACAAAAATCAAATTTTACTAGAGAATGACACTCTAGTTAGCCATTTGGCAAACGGCCCAATACTAAAACAAAGCCAATATTACGACGCGAATTTAACTCGGCCTAATTTTGATGTAAACAAAGCTAATCAATTACTGACTGACGACGGTTGGCAGATAAAAACCATCACTGCCGACGAAGTCGCCGCCGCCGAAAAGGGCCTAGCCGACAATCAGGGCGATCAAGACCAACAAAAAACAATCACCGACTTGGGGGTTGGTCAGTGGCGACAAAAAAACAATCAGTATCTGACCATCAATTTAACAACCATTAATGAACCGGATTATCTGCTGATTGCCAACCAGTTAGCTCTAACTTGGCAAAAAATCGGGATTAAGATAAGCTTAAATATAGTTGATACTGACAATATTAACAGCCAAATTATCCGGCAAAAAAATTATTCCCTGCTGCTTTACGGCCAAAACCTCGGATCAGAAAATGATTTAACCGCGTTGTGGCATTCTGGACAAAGCGGTGCTAACGGATTCAATCTGAGTAATTATCGCAACGAAAAAGTTGACAAGAGTCTAGAAACTATGCGATCCAGTTTAGAGCTAGCCGCTAGACAACAAGCCGCCAAAGAACTACAAAATCAAATAGTTAATGACTTGCCGGCAATTTTCTTATATAATGCCAGTCATCTGTATATCCAACATAAAAAAATAAACGGCTTTGATACTGATTTTCTGGTTGAACCGGCTGACCGCTTTAATGAAATCAACCACTGGTATATAAAAACTAGCTATCGATGGAAAAACAAAAATTAAATAAGCCCAAGTGGCGAAATTGGTAGACGCGCAACGTTCAGGTCGTTGTGTTCGCAAGAACATGGAGGTTCAAATCCTCTCTTGGGCACTAAAGATTAACTCTTTTATTACTCAAAAGCCAATTGCTTAATTATTGGCATTAATTATTATGATTACCAAGTACAGAACTAAAGACTCTGCTGGTCAAGCGGCTAGTGGATCTTATGGCGCGTCTCGCCGCCCAAACCAGCGGACAAACTATCATCGTTCCAACACTCTCAGTCAAAATCAAGGCTTGGACAAGCTACGAGTCATCGTCTTGGGCGGGCTAGAAGAAGTCGGGCGTAACATGACCATATTAGAATATGGACGAGAAATTATTATTATTGATATGGGCCTCCAGTTCCCTGAAGAAGACATGTTGGGGATTGACTATATTATCCCCAATACCGACTATTTAACCGGCAAAGAAGATTGGATTAAGGGAGTAGTTATTACTCATGGCCACTATGATCACATCGGCGCCATTGCCCATTTAATGGGCAAGCTCAAAAACCCGCCAATGTTTATGGGCAAGTTAACTGCTGGTCTGGTTGAAAAAAAGGTTAAAGAACATCCGCAATGCCCCCGGCTTAAAATTACTAGAATTGAAGAAGACTCCAAAATTCAATTAGGCAAAAATTTTCGTTTAGAGTTTTTACGAGTTAATCACTCGATCCCAGATTGTTTTGCGGCGATTGTTCATACCCCAATCGGTTCGGTAATGCATACCGGCGACTTTAAAATTGATTATTCACCGGTCAATGACAAGCCGGCTGATTTACAGAGAATCGCCCAAGTCGGTAGTCAGGGTTTATTGTTATTAATGGCTGACTCAACTGATTCAACTCATCCTGGTTATCAAGTTTCCGAGTCAACTATCGGCGATGAAATAGGCCGCTTATTTGAAAAAATTGATGGGCGAATTATTATTGGCACCTTTGCTTCTCAAGTTAATCGTATTCAAAAAATATTCTCATTAGCAGAAAAATTTGGTCGCAAAATTTATCTACAGGGACGCAGTATGAACGACAATGTGGAGATTGCCAAACAAATCGGCTATATGAAATTTGACGCTAAAACCATTATTAATGATAGTGAATTGCGTCATATTCCCGATAATCAGGTTATTATTTTAGGCACCGGCGCCCAAGGCGAGAACGGCGCCTTTCTAATGAAAGTGGTTAATAATGAGCATCGGGTAGTCAAAATCAAACCCGGCGATACCATCATCTTTTCGTCATCAGTTATCCCCGGCAATGAACGCAGTATTCAAAGTCTTAAAGACCAAATCGTTCGCCAAGGCGGTAAAGTTATCCACTACGAAATGATGGATGTTCACGCCGGCGGCCACGCCAAGCAAGAAGACCTCAAGCTGATGATGCGGCTCCTTAAACCAAAATACTTCATGCCGATTGAAGGAAACCATTATATGCTGCAAGCCCATGCTGAGCTAGCCCAACAGGTTGGTATTCCTTCCAATAATATCTTCGTCGCCGACAACGGCCAAGTGGTCACTTTGCAGCGCCAAGGCCATGAGATTGTCGGACAACTCACCAAAGAGAAAGTTAACACCGATTATGTAATGGTTGACGGCTTGGGTGTTGGCGATGTTTCCGACATTGTTCTCAGAGATCGCAAGACAATGGCTGAGGACGGTATGATTGTAGTGATTGCCACCATTGATTCCAAAACCGGCGATCCAATCGGCAACCCTGATATTATTTCTCGCGGTTTTATTTATATGAAGGATAATAAAGACTTGATTCAGGATACACGAATGCGTATCAAAAAAATTGTCAAAGAAACTGATTTCTTGGCGAACCCAATCAGCGGCCACGGCTTTAACGATGATGATCAATTAAAAAATAAGATTCGCGCTGATGTCAGTCAATTCTTATTCAATAAAACCAAACGCCGACCAATGGTCTTACCAGTTGTGATTAAAGTTTAAATTTGGACTTAAAATAAAAAAACAGCCTCGTTCGCGGGGCTGTTTTTATTAACAAAAAACGCCCAAAACGGGCGCCTTTGTTTGTGCGGCATCAACAATAAAGCTGAATAAACTAATTATAACAAATAGCCTATTGGTGGTCAATAGCCGCCAGCTGTTTTCGACGGCGTGATAAATCTTCAAAACAAAGATTAACACTATTTTCGTCCTCGGACACATTACCCAGCGACCGGAAACTACCGGGACCAAAAGTTTTTTCCACTAGTTTGCCGATGGTTAATAAGCTGCCAGTAAAATGAGCCCGTAAAAATTCAGTAAAAATAGTATCGGCATCAGCATATTGATCGGAAAATTCTTGTTGTATTTCCTGGCAAATATATTTTAATAATTTACGGTGCTGATTATATGTTTCCACAACTTCAAGACAATTTTGCTGAATATTAAACCAAACAAAAGAATCAGAATTAATATTATTTTGCCGCTTAAAATTAGCAATTTGTTCCTTAACTATGGGTATTTCCAGAAATAGATGCTCTTCACGGAAATTGGGCAGAAGCATAATTTTATCTAAAGTTCTAATCTCCTGTTCACTAACAATCGCCTCATGAAGACCTTTAAAATGAACATGTTTTGGCATTTCATGACCAGTCCTGGAATGGGCTGAAACTCCCGATCGAAAAAGACTAAAATCTTTAACACCCTGATCACTCTGCAGGGCGGTAAAAGCCTTGAGATGCATAGTCTCATGAAATATAACCGCCGCCAATGATAATTTACTATCCAGAAACTTATCATTTTGAATAATAATGCCTTGTTTAAGTTTATAGGTCATAGCCGCCGCTGTCATATTTAATCTCTGGCACGCTTCCCGAGGTAAAAAATGATAGTTTTCGGCCGGCACACTATAACCCTCAAGGCCAAACTGCTGACATAAACGATTAGTTTCGCTATTAGCAAAAGAAATAAAATCTAACGCCTCCGGCGTTTTGGCTAGCTCATATTTCTTAATAATCTCTAGATCTTTATCCGGTAATGAGGCATTATGCTCAAAAAGCCTGGCACTAAAAAATCTTTAGTTTGCTCTTTATCTTTGGGATCAGCTTGACCAATAACCTGTAAATTCGGTATTCTTTCCATAAATTACCGCTCGTCACCACTGCCGTGCAATTGACCGCGTTGTTGACGAGAAAACAATTTATCTAGATTATCTTGTGCCACCTGATTAAGGTCCAAATCTAATTCAGTGGCTAATTGAGCTAAATACCATAAAACATCCCCTAGTTCTTTGGCTACTGCCTGACGCTGCTCGTCGCCAACTATTCCCTGTTGGTCACGAAAAATCTTCTTAATCTTTTCCACCACTTCGCCACTTTCGCCAGCTAGCCCCAGAGCTGGATAAACAAAGCCCTGGCCAATAACCGGATAAACCGCTGTCTTATGACTTTGCTGTTGATACTCTTTAAATTCCATAAATTTATTTTAAAATAGCCGCCGTGCCGACAGTTATGCTAGTAACAATAATCCCGGCCACGATTACACCAGCAAAAATTGGCCAAAAAGCCCGACGAGCCGGTACACCAAATAACCAAGCAGCAATTGAACCGGTCCAAGCGCCAGTCATCGGCAGAGGCACGGCTACAAACAAAAACAGAGCCAATAGGCCATATTGAGCAAATTGCTGACTAGTCTTACGCCGAGTCCGCCGAAAAACAGCCTCAATAACCCTGGTCCAAAACTTAGAATAACGCTCGGCTAATTGAACAATTTTGTTAAGCCCTAAAATAATCACCAGAATCGGCAAGCTATTGCCGATAACCGCCAAAATAAAAGCGGTCAGCGGTTTAACATGCCAAACAGTGATAGCCAAGGGGATGGTCGCCCGCAATTCAGTAACCGGAATAGCTGAATAGACAATCGTCCACAGCTCCTTAGAAGATAGGATTTCTTGAAAAATACCCATTGATGTTTAATCTTATTAGCTCAGTTAACCAGCAGGCTTAGTTTTTAATAAACTTATTATAGACCAATTTTACCAATATCGCCAGCCAAAACAATTGGCCGCATCGCCTCAATCTCGTCGCGGTAATTACATTGAGGAATTTGATAAAGTAAATAAATCGGTTTATTTAAAACAAAAGCAAAGCCCATTTCCAAAAATGAATTGCCACCAATATAGCCAGGAATATCCTTACGCTCCACGTTGACCACCAAAATAGCATCACCAGCCTTAATTTTATCAAAATGAATCCGAATTAAATCATACTGAACCTTGTTGCGGGCCGATTCGGTATGAGCCTTGTCAATCGTGGCCATGGCCGCATAATCGTGGGTAAACTCCGGTAAAACAACCTCGTGGCCCAAGGTCAAAAGCTGTTTTTCAGCTTCAACCATTTCCTTGGAGGCCGACATACTGCCACAAATAATAATCTTCATAAAGTTATCATTAACAATTATCTAATTAATAGTTTAACACACGGATGATTAATTAAAAAACCCAGCCGGAGCTGGGTTATAATTAATTGTTTCGTTAGATTAAAAAAGAACGGTAATGCCGACGGTTACAATAGCGACCATTGACATCAGTTTGATTAAGATATTCAGTGCTGGGCCGGATGTATCTTTGCAAGGATCGCCGACCATATCGCCAATAACGGCAGCTTTATGGGCATCAGAGCCTTTACCGCCGAAATGACCTTCTTCGACATATTTTTTGGCATTATCCCAGGCTCCTCCGGCGTTAGCCAGAAAAACCGCCATGCCAAATCCAGTCGTCATGGCACTTAAAAGTAAGCCCATAACTCCGGCGACACCTAATAATATTCCGATCATAATAGGTACGACTATGGCTAGCAAGGCTGGACCGATCATCTCCTTTTGAGCACCTCTGGTAGCAATCCGAACACATGCTTTATGGTCCGGATTTTCTGAGCCATCCAGAATCCGCGGATTGCTAAATTGCCGGCGAATCTCGGCAACCATTTTTTTGGCTACCCTACCAACGGCCTCAGTGGTTAGGCCAACAAAAACCAAAACTACCATAGCACCGATAAAGGCACCAACGATAAATTTTGGATTCATGACATGAATCTCATAGTAGTTGACTAAATCAACGATATTGGCCTGGGCTAAAAAAAGCTTTTGGCCACCAACAATGACGAAATCACCTGATCGCAATAGGGCAATTTTAATTTCCTCAAGATAGGCGGCTAATAAAGACATGGCGGTTAGGGCTGCCGAACCAATGGCGAATCCCTTACCAATGGCCGCCGTGGTATTTCCAACAGCATCCAGTTGGTCAGTCCTTTCTCTAACTTCTTTCGGTAATTTAGCCATCTCGGCATTGCCACCAGCATTATCAGCAATAGCCCCAAAGACATCAGTGGCCAAAACGAACCCTATTATTGACAACATGCCAACTGCGGCCATAGCGATACCGGAAAGACCTTGGCTAATGTTAACGATATCTAGGCTGAATCCGTTGGCAAAATAGAAAGCTCCAATCGTTCCTAAGCAAACCGCTGCCACCGGAACACTGGTAGATTTCATACCTAACGCCAAACCACCAGTGACAACTGTTGCCGAGGACGTCTCCGCATTTTCGGCAATCCGCTGAGTTGGACGATAGCCCTGTGATGTCTGATAGTTAACCCAGACGCCAATAACTATACCAACTAACAAGCCCGAAACAACCGCCAGAGATAATCCCAACCAATTATGCAAACCAAGCTGCCATGCAACTACAAAAGTGGCGACAGCAATTAAGATCGAGCTTAACCAAATCCCTTTATTAATGGATCCGACTAGCTCCTTCATGCCTGAATTGTTTTTTGCTTTGACAGTAAATATAGAAATGACCGAGCAAATAGCGCCTATGGCGCCAATTATCATCGGAAACAAGACATATCTGACTTGAAGCTCCGGGGATAGACCATGGCTGGCACTAGCAAATATGGCGGCGGCGGCTAAAATGCCACCGGCATACGACTCATAAAGATCAGCTCCCATACCTGCCACGTCACCAACATTATCACCAACGTTGTCGGCAATAACACCGGGATTACGCGGGTCATCTTCGGTTAAATTAAATTCATTTTTCCCGACCAAGTCAGCGCCCATATCGGCGGCCTTGGTATAAATACCACCGCCAACTCTGGCAAAGAGTGCCTGTGTTGAGGCACCCATCCCAAAAAACAACATAGTGGTTGTTATGACAATAAGCCTGGAAGCAGAATCACCGGTATAGAAATAGTTTAAAAAACAAAACCATCCGGATATGTCTATCAGTGCCAGGCCGACAACCACCATACTCATCACCGCCCCACTTCTTAGGGCAATTTGCAAAGCAGCATCCAAAGAAGTTTTAGCTGCCTGAGCCACTCGAGACGAAGCCAGGGTAGAAGTGTTCATGCCAATATAGCCGGAAAGAGCAGAAAAAAAGCCTCCGGTAATAAAAGCAAACGGAACAATTTTACTCATTAAATTAAAGCCAAAAGCGGCAACACTAAGTAATATACTAATAACAAGAAATGCAACTGCGACAAATTTATTTTGTTGCCATAAATAAGCCATCGATCCTTGCCGAATAAGTCCGGCAATTTCTTGCATTCTGTTATCACCTGGGTGCTTTTTTTTCATTTCAACGAAAAAAAACCGTGCTACTAATAGCACCAAAAGACCGGTGCCGGGAATAAACCAGAAGATTGTTGGAACCATTTGTTCCTCCTTTTTTATATTGTGTTGTGAATGAACAACTTAAAGAATTCTTAACATCCTTAACATATTTAAGAAAAATTAGCAAGGGTATTTAGCCAAATTATAGCTAATTTATCCTAATCTTTTTTAATTTCTGCCGTCGCGCCAAATAATCAGGCATAACCTGGGCGACTAATCGCCAGAAACGCACTGAATGATTCATCTCTTTTAAATGGCACAACTCATGGACAATAATATAATCAGCTAATCCATCGGGTAAATCAACTAAACGATAGTTAAAATTGAGATTGCCTTGTCGCGAACAACTGCCCCAACGAGATCGCTGATTCTTGATGCTGACTCGACCATATTGAAATCCGTAAAACTGGTTATAATATTCCAATCGCTGACGAACCAATTGACGAGCCGGCCCCCTATTTTGAAGATAACTCCTATGATCGCTGTTGATTTTAGAATCTAACATTGACTCTACGATTAATCTTTTAAGCAGCGCAGGGAATAGCCATCACGAGGGTCTGGCTGGTTTCTCATTTTTCTTCCTTATATAAATTAACTCTGTTCTTCCACATAATAGCATAAAACAAGCACGACCTAAAATCAGAAAAGCTAAAATATTAAAACAAGTTTTATGCGGCACTCAAAACAACCTTGGGGCTTATTTGAGATAAAAAATAACCCCCAACACTTTGATACAATCTCGGTGTTGAGGGGATAGAAGTTTTTAACGGCTAACGATAAAGTTGGTTTGCCTTAGGAAACATTTCCATGTATTCCTTGGTAACCACAATATCATAATTCGCTAGCCTGCGACGCATATTATCGCTGCTTATGACTTCATGCCATAGAGCCTTAGCTCGTTCAGACATGACACCTTGGAACCTGTCGGCCATATAGGCCCTAACCAGATTTTTATGAAAGCCGAGCCATGGAGTAAAGTTGTCCTCAAAAACATCATTGACAAGCCGTTCTAGCTCGCCAATTCCGCCACATCGCTCTGCTTGATCTACAACTTCTATCCAAAGATCAAAGAAGTTCACCAGTGGCTCTTTAACTTTCTTTTGTTTAAAGAACCTATTTCGTTTAACCTCGTTCAAGAAATCATAGAATATCTTTCTGGAAATTTTAGCGGCCTCTTGATTAGCCGAGTTGAAAGTTCCTTCAGAATAGTCTTCGATGTATGGACTATCAGAACCGACACCGCTTACGGCGATGTCATTAACAGTGATGACGAGCTTCATTGTCTCTCCTTTTTAAAGGTTCATTGTCTGCTCTTCCCGGCAGAGTTGGGTAATGACTAAAATAAATATAATCATTATCTATATAATTAGCACTTTATACTGAATATGTCAATGGATATAATCATAAAACCAACTAAAAACAAGGCTATTCACCTTGTTTTATCTGTCTGCGGGGGAAGTGGGACGTAGTTGGAACTTTTTTAGGGTAAAAACTAAACTTTCTTTGATTAATTGGCGATGTTAAACCCGCTATCTTTAGCATAAGAAATATTATAGCCAAAAGCTCTGACTACATCTTTTATAGCATAATACTGAGCCTCAGACATCTTTAGCGAATTACCCTGACCTGGCCGCGGCGAACAATATCCTTTTATAGCCTCAGCTAAAGCTGAATCAATCGATTTTAAATCATTAACGAAAGACTCAACGTGTTCTGTTTCTATCGATCCAATTTCTGACATAAAAAAACCATCTTCAATCTTTTTACCCAACAAATTATCGCCGCGAACATATGGCTTTATAGTTTGCGATAATTCTTCTAGCGCCTCATTGCTTGGTTGTTCCAAAAAATAAAGACTAATAGAATCATGCCGATCACTTGGCGAGGCTGATGTGCCTGGTTGCCCAAATTTATAGTTGGCTTTTATTTTGCCGCTGATTATTAGATTATCAATGGCGCTGATTAATTCTGGTGTAACATTAACATTCAACGATCCACGAGTAACGGTCTCCTCTCCATTTTTAGGGAAAATACCTCGATACATCCATTCACTTTTTTTATTGTTAATCTCTATATTTCTACTGTTAAGTGCCTCGTTCCAGGTCTGCTCTTCGTGAGGATCAATACCATAATCAGCCAGCCGATATTTGTTATAAATATCTTGGAACAATCCCTTAAATAGTTGCTGACGTGATTCTTGATTATTAATGTTAGCAAAAAAATTCTGGTACAAATCAATAACTGCCTGATTTCTTCCTTGGCTAACATATTTGATTAACCCAGCAACCAGGGACTGTTCATCATTGTGCTGACTCTCAAATAAATCAATCTCCTTTTGCTTCATGGCGATTGTCTCATCGGATCCGGTACCAATCTCTTTACGGATAGTTTCAATTTTTAAGTTATCAATTAATTTATTTTTTTGTACTTCTTTCTGGATGTCCTTATTATTTCTAAGACTATCAACGGCTCTTTGTTTTTTCTCTCTTTCTTGTTTAGTTCTTTCAGGATCAACATACTCAGGAATAGTCCAAATAAAATTAAGCGTCTCGGCGTCAAGACCTTGGTATTGCGGTGGTATTTCTGATTTGATTTCTTCCTTGGGCTCGTTTTCTTTGGGCGAATTTAAACCAGACTCAATGCCAGCAATAAAAGATGGTGGCAGGCCAGACATAATTGAATCTTTAGATTCTCCATTTTTAATACGAGAAATATACTCCTGAATTTTTTGTTCTGAACCGCTCAATTTTTCCAAGCCCATAAGCATTATTTAAATCAAATCTTTATATTATAATACTAACAAAAATAACCCTGCTTTACTAGAATTATGCCGGCGGGAGATATGGGACGTAGTTGGAGCTTTTTTAAGGTAAAAGAAAACCGCTGGGCGTACCATGCGGTTTAATGTTAAAAATCGTTTTGAGTTTCACCGTGTCTCCTTTGGGTAAGTTATTACCCCTTGTACACCCGCGGGCGTTATTAACTGCCATAATCGAGTGATTTCTTGCTTCCCTCCTGAACCTTGATCTTTTGTTTATGAAGAAGTTCATGAGGAAGTTCTTGGAACTCTTTGTCAAAGGTTCCATTTTTTCTTCCGAAGGCTACCTTGGTAACTCTCCAGTATCCGGCGAGATTTCCATATAGAGAGGTGATGGCAATATCCTTTATGCCATCTTGGTCGAAATCCTTGTAGACCAGCTCTTCTGGACGATCTGGTAATTCCAAGTTGAATCTGCTATCAAACGGCTCACTTATGAGATAATAACGATCCCAATAAGTAGAGCCCTGGTAGTTTCTTATTCCACTTCCCTGCACATACAGGGTAAATCCCCCATCAATTTTAAGCCACGGGAGAAGGCGTTTTTTCTCACAACCTGTCCCTAATAGCATTGTTGCTATGATTGTGACTAATAAAAAGAACTTTTTCATGACTACTCCTTTTTCCGTTTTTATTGTTTTGTATTTTTACAAAAAAACGGACTTAATACTATAACATCTTATACTATTTACTGTCAATATCTACAACCTGAAAACCAACTAAAACAAGGTTATTCACCCTGTTTTATCTGTCTGCTGGGGAGATGGGACGTAGTTGGAACTTTTTTAAACGATTTTTGGTTCAATAAATAACTTAGGAAAGTCTGTCCCAATTTCATCAACACCCATCGCTATTAACTTATCACCCAACTCTTTATTGTTAACATGATAGGCATAAACCTTCCGACCTAAACTATGAGCTTTTGCCACGAATTCAGCGGTAATAATTTCCGAAAATGGTGCCAAGAAATCTAACGGTATTTGGTTAATCAAATTCCAAATATCCGCCATAACCTCTTCATCTCTAAATAATAATCCAACCCTTAGACCTGGATTAAGTTTTTTGATTTCGGCCAGCAGATTTATTTTAAAAGAGGTGATAAATACCTGATCTTCAATGCCGTTTTGTGTAATCAAGTTGCTAACCGGCTGTGGTGTGCCCTCGGCCTTCAATTCAATTTGTAAATCAATCTTGTCCTTACAAATATTAATAACCTCTTGAAGGGTGGGAATAGACTCGTTACCTAAACAACGCAACTTTTTTAATTCAAGTAGATTCATTTCACCAACCAAACCTGTCCCATCAGTCAATTTGGAAACCTCTTTATCATGAATAACAACTACTTGTTTGTCATTGGTCAGCCTAACATCTAATTCGGTCCGATCACAGCCAATTTTAATAGCCTCCCTAAAAGAAGTTAATGTGTTTTCCGGAGCATAACCAGCCGCTCCTTTGTGACCGACGATTATAGCCATAAATATTACTTATTCTGTATATTCCAAAAATACTCTCTCCGTAAAACCACCGCGAGATTCTTTTCGTTCGGCCTTAACTGCCCCGATCTCTTCAGAATCAAGGCCAAAAGCTATAATTAAATAATCAATGACTTCAAACACATCACCAAGCTCTTTAATCAATTCTGAGCGATCAGTATTAGCAGCAAGAACTTCTCTGGACTCTTCAACTAATTTATTTAATAGCTCATTCTTATAATCATCCTGGCTCAAAATGCTAGTTTTGAATTTAACGCCCCGCGCCTCCATTATCTCAGGAATTCTGTCTCGGATAAGTTTATTGTATGTTTTCATAACCTAATCTTAGCAAAAATAACCCTATTTTACTAGGATTATTTGGTCTGCGGGAGAAGTGGGACGTAGTTGGAACGATTCTAAGATAAAACACCGAGCGATTCCAATCTTGGAGCCACGAAGGTCAAAATATTAGAATTGAGAAGACAGGCTAAAACAAATCGGAGTGAGAGCCAATTCTAAGCAGTAAAACCAATAGCTCGGCTTTTTCAATCTTATAAATAAGCAAAACATCAGGTCTTATGTGGCACTCAAAACAACCTTGGAACTCTCCAATCAAAGGATGATTGCTATTCTTCTGGGGCAACACTCCACCACCGACTAAAATATCTAACACTTTCTCTAATTCAATAAACAGTCCTTCTTGGTGTCGATAAGACTTCAAATCTTTCTTAAAGCGGCTAGAATATTTCAAAGAAAACATAGTCTAACTGCGCAAAGCATCTTTGATGAGATTGGCACCGCTGGTAAAAGACTTTTTACTGCTTTTGGCGCCAATGATTGATTCTCTTAAAATCTCAGCACCACGCAAAGTTAAACCATTTTCATCTCTAAGTTCAAACGGGATATTCTTGGCATTGATTATCTGGCGAAAAAAGAGCCTGACCGCCGAACTCATATCTATACCCAAACTATCCAAGACTTTCATGGTCTCTTGCTTGGTTTTAACATCAATACGAATTTGAATTTGTTCACTATTTTTAGCAATCATATGTTTTTATATTATATTCATATTGTATTGCGTTTTTAATAATTTGTCAATACAAATAAGCTAGCTATAAAAGTAGTTGGAACTTTTTTGGATGTTAATCATTAAAAACCAACCATTTACCTTCACTAATTATCTCTACGCTATCGTCAATTACTTTTAAAGCTGAATTATCATCAAGGGCATAAATCTTATCAGTTTGTTTTTGAGCAAACTCTTTGATTAAATCGGGGCGCACATGAGGAAAATGGGGTGAATTGAGATGAGGAAAAAAATAAAAATCCACCAAATTTAATCCTAGTAAATCCTCAGTGCGATCCAAATTTTCCTGATAAAGTATTTGCAAACTATTTAAATTAAGATCCTTACTAATAACCATACTACCAGCACTAACTCCGACATAGACCTTATTAACTAATAATTGTGGCAATAATCTTCCCAAGCCAGACTTATTGATCCACTCCATTAGATAAAAATTGTCACCTCCCTCAAAATAAAGAATATCGGCTGATTTCAATCTAGGCCGCCAAATAATCTTATCAATAGCTGAAATATCAGCAATTTCGATAGACTTAAAATTCTGTTTCCGTAAATTCGTTAAATCATCAATAAGCCATCCTTTATCGCCATTTTCTATGTTTGAGGCGGTAGGAATAAAAACCAAAGACGTTTCCTGTGGCTTTTTTCCAACTAAATCAAATAGTGCCTTAGCAATTGATTCATTACTAATACCAGCTGATGTTAGAAGTAGTTTCATAATATACAAGTGACAAAATAATATTTTATTATACCACCCTGTTCCAAAGCGATAAACTCCCTATCAAAAATAACCCTATTTTACTAGGATTATTTGGCCTGCGGGGGACATGGGACGTAGTTGGAACAGCTTTAGGATGAAAATTAATTACCCTGTTCGAATCTTCTCAATATTTGTAAATAATCCTCCTGCAGTTCAAGGGCAATATGAGAATCACCTAGAGGAGCGATCTGGCCATTATTATCAATAATGTTGGTAATTTCGTCTAAATAAAAACCGTCCAGTGTGGCAATGAACAAATAGGATGGGTTCCATGACTGGCTCATTCTAGTGGCGGCCTTTAATGTATATTCTAGACTTAGCTGTCGTTGATATTTCACCTCAATTAATTTTACTTGTCTGGTTTCTCGATCAATAACCGCGAAATCTGGAGCTGTCCGTAATGTTTCAATCATTGGATTATTTTCCTGATAGCCCTGTTGGATCATCTCAGGAATAACTTTCTCATAACCAAACTCTAAAACAGTAAAATTATTCGAACCTCTAAACATCTGAGAAAATATTGTTTCAGCAATTTTCCCCTTAACCAATTGCCGGGTAAAATCAAGATTACTCATATTATTTATATTAATAAATTATTAAAAATCATCATCATATTCTTCATCATCGTCATCAAAAATATTCTCAATTTCACCCTGTACCTGTTCGTTATTTTTATAACGAACAGGCGGCGGAGCATCTATTATCTCATTAATTTTTTTAATATGCTCTTTACGTATATTCTTATCAACAATATTAATTTGATTAATCTCATCAACAATTCTATCCCGATCGATGTTAGATAAAACAAATTGATTATGAAATTTAATTTTCTTAACTACTTCTCCTGCATACCCAACCAAATCAGTCCCTGTAATCCTCAGATTATCCGCATCAGGAAAGGCCACATAAGAATAAACTGGTACCTTAATATTTAATGTTGCAATTAAGTTTTCAATAGTTTTTACATGACCAAAATTTTGCCACAAAGGATTATAGAAACGGCTTTTCTTATGATAAATAACTTGGGTCCAATATTTATCCTCCGCTCGACCAAATATCCAGCCAGAATAAGCTTTAGTTTCAATACAAAATATACCAAAATTAGACACGACTATTTGATCAATTTGAGTGGTGCCAATTTGATTACCAGCGGATGGCAATAAAACATCACTTAACACTTTATAGTAATCATGGTTCAGCTTAGATAATTTTTTGTTAACGAAACACTCGGTATTCTTACCAATAAATTGCGGGGAGTGCTTCAATCCTAACACTATTGATAAAACAAATGCTACGAAAGATCCCATATTATATTGATAATCTAAAGTACTATAAATTTTATATAACTTATAAAGTATTATATCACTAACATAAAATAAAAACACACCATTTCAAGGTGCGTTTTTGCGTTCGCGGAGAGGGTGGGACGCAGTTGGAACGGTTATTTCTCCAACATCTTCCTTAACTCGAAATTATAAAGGCAAAAGCCGTGATTATAGCTGCTAAAACTAAGAACAAAATAACATATTTTGCTATTTTTAAAGATTTTGTTTCTTTCACCCATACTGAGTCAGAAGAAACAACATTCATTTTTTGAAGAAGGAGGCCAGCTAAAGACGCCCCAACTAAAGCTCCTATAATACCAAAGTATAGACCAATTAAAACTAACATTACTGATAAAATAATGGCTAAAATTTTTTTTATAGTTTTCTTTTTTTCCATATCAAGTCAAGTTAATTAACAAAAAATTATTCAAAGCTTATATTAAATGCCCCCTCTTTATCATTTTTTTCCCTAAACTCTTTTAAAAATCTATTAACATTGTTAACTGATATTACTATCCCCAGATTCTCGTAATTCCCAACCGTAACGGCCGAGGGGACGCCAACTATACAACCATTTTGGTCTACTGCTAGTCCGCCGGAATTACCGCTATCTATTTTCGCTGAAGTTATTATATCTTCGTTGTCGTCAAAACTACTAATCAGCCCATCTGTAATGGTTAGCGCTTTCCCGCCGCTAACCGAAGGAAATCCAAAAATTCTAATTTTCTCCCCTAAAATTGGGTCGCCCTTGTTTACACAGGCTGAATTATCGTAGATTGCAAAATCCTTTTCATAATCACCATACGTATAGCCATCTTCGTCTGTATAAGAAGAAATTATATCTAAAAATGCAAGATCGTATTTTTTGCTTAAATCTAAAAATACCATGGGCTTAGCAATGTAAGCTTCAGCCGGTGAGCCTAGTTTTGGCTCTGATAATACAACCATACATCTTATATTATCCAAATCACCAGGCTTCGCGTATGGCATTATGTGAAAATTAGTCAACACAACTCCAGTTGAGGAAAGCATGGTGCCGGATCCACCTGTTTCAGCTTTATCAAAATATTTATCATCCTTAGTGGAACAAATAATATTAACAACGGATTTTTTTAAGTTCTCTTCAAAATAATTTTCTAATTCTGCTTTCTCAGTTGTCTGATTAACAGTTTGTTTCTCTGTATTATTAGATGGTTCAGAGTTTAACGTGGAAAAAATTATAATTAATATAACCGCAAAGACAGCAACCAACATCCACTTATATTTTTTTATTTTAGAAAAAAAATTGTTTTTTCTACTGCTAATACTAGCACCACATTTTTTACAAAAATTAGCATTCTCTGATAATTCAAAATTACATTTGTGGCAACGCATATTATTTCATCTTTTCGCCGCAGTTCTGACAAAAATTATTTTTAATACTATTTTTATAACCACACTCTGAACAAAAAATCTGGCTAATGCTGTCGTCATTATTATCTGTGATTTTCTGTTCTACCTCCCCCTCAATATATCCGGCGACATTTTCCTCAACTTTTTTGGGACCAGCCAAACGCTGGTTATATTCTTCTATGGTAATTCTTTTATCAATCAAATCGGAATTTGCTTCTGCTAAAGTTTTTAATTCTTCAAATTTATCACTATCCAGATATATACCTCTTTCACATACCGGGCACATGAAAAAATATTTACGTTCATATGGTATGACGGGAATAAAAAATAAGGTAAACCATGTCGTTATTCTTAATAATTGCCAGTAGTCTTCATTATTGCAACTGGAACAACGATTTTTGAATGTGATTCCGTAGTTTTTTGTTATTTGATGACCCCAACCAAATATGAAAAACATACTCTAATCTATAAATATTTTATCAAAATTATCACCAACATAGAATCTTTTTTGATCATCTACAAACTCATTAAAGAATTCTGAAAAAATTTCTTTACTATAATGGCCTGTGTATATCGCTTCGAAAGATATCTGGGCTTTCTTATCATCATCAAGCTTAATAAAAACTTTGCAAACATTTAGAGATTTATCATTTGCCACATTGGCATATTTAAGCATTTCATTCGTTTCCTTCTTCTTAGTAGTTAAATTAACTCTAAATAATATTAAATTATCTAATATTTTATAAAATACAATATTATTTAACTTTGGATGAATGCATGAATAAATATATTTGCTTTTATTTTGCTCGCCCGACATTTCTTCTTTTGATATTTTATATCCAAGAAATTCAAGATGATTATTTATTTCTTCGCACACAGATTTATCACTTTTCGCTTCTTCTTTTTTAGGAATAACAACTTTTTCTCCGCATTTAGGACAAAATTTTGAATTTTCTGGCAAATCAAAGCCGCATTTTAAACAATCCATAAAATTTAAATTATTTGAAATAATATTTAGTCATTAGAATTCACAAAATCTTTAATCTCTTGAGGAACTTCAGCTCCCCCATCCATCGCTTTTTTGAGATAAATTTTTGCATTATCCATATCTTCTTTTTTCACATAAGCTAATCCTAACCAATAAGCAGTATATGGATTTTTATTTAAATCTGATGAGGATAATAGTAAAATTGTTTTATCAAAATTATCATTAAAATAATTTGCAATCGCTAAATTTTGTTTAGACGTTTCTGATCCGTCAAGATCATAAGCCTTCTGCGCATAAATAAGGGCTTTAGAATAATCTGAAGACTGCGGAGAAATTTCTTCCATATCTAAATAAAATAAAGCCAAAGCATTATTAATCTGAAAATCATCCGGGTTCATTTTATAAGCGGTGTTGTAATTTGCTAACGCTGCATTCGGCTTTTTCTCAAGTAAATTTATTTCTCCGGAGATTAGATAATAATCAAAGGACTCTGGAGTTGCTATTGCAAGAGCCTCCTTAAAAGAATTTAATGCTAATTCATTTTGCCCTTCCGTTGAATATACGTATGCTAAATTTTTTAAAGTATTAATTTTAGTACTATCAGTAATAGCTCCTTGGGAAGCTTCTTGGAATTGTGTTATGGCTTGCTGGCTATCGCCTTCATGAAAATTTTTCAGAGCTTGATTGTTGGTATCAATAACATCACTATCTAACGAATTATAAATTTTAAATATCAAAAAACCACCAATTAACAACACTCCCAGGGAAATTTTAATAAACTTAACTAGATTATCTTTATAGTTCTTTTTCCCCTTTGTTTTATAATTGCTTATTCCCGGATCGTTTACAATATTATTAATACTGGCTCCGCAGCTTGAACAAAATTTTTTATTACCGTCTATTTGTTTGCCGCAGTTTTTGCAAAACATATTATTATGATAAAAGAGAAATCAAAATAAGAATTAAAATGAGCGCCCCAAATATAGACCCCATTATGATCCAAAAATTCCGCCAAAACTTTTTATCTTTTTTCTTTTTTTCTTCTGAAGACAGGTTACTTGGAAGGCTAATTGGAGGAACTTTTTTGCCAAGGATAATTTTTAATGGGTCGGTAATATCTGGATAAAACCAAAACCAGCTAATTGGCGCGAAAATTATGCTAAAAACAGCGCTCGCTTTGGAAATTTTTTCCGCTTTTATTACTTTTACACAATACCAAACAAAATATATTAGTAAGGCTATATCAGCCAACCAAAGAATGGCATATAATCCTTCATCTATACTATCCGCCCCTCCTCTAACAATTACTATTCCAATAAAAACGGCTATAAATAAAAAATTTAAACGATGTAAATATTCCTTTGCCTCTTCTTCGCTCTTAATATTAGTGTGAGCCATATACTCTTCACGAGTCATGGGCTTATTATCACTTTTACTATTTTGAAGAGGTGCTTTTTTATCCTCATTGCCGTCAGATATTTTACTTCCACAATTATGGCAAAATTGGGTGTTTTCTATTATTTTATTTCCGCAATTTTCACAAAACATAGCTTTATTTGTTTAATTTTAAATATTTAAATAAAAAAATAATTAAAATTATATCGACCACGATCCATGCCGGCCTAAAAAGTAAATGAATTGGTATAATAGGATTATATAAAATTGCTATACCTAAAAAATACCAAAAAAATTTATTTTGTTTTTCTAAATTTTTTTTGTAATTTTGAGAACAATAATAAACAGCAACGCAACACACAATTAATTTACCGAAATAATAAAAACCGTATTCCAATGGAAGGATGGTTAAAATTAAAGTTAAAATTGCAAGTTTTATTGGCCAAGTTTTTAACATGAATCCTTTTTGTGAGCAGAACTTAATATATTTAATATAATTTAAAATTACCACAAAACGCCTAAAAATCAACAAAATTAGGAAATTGCTATTAGCCCTCTTTTATGCCAAAATAAGACTATGACTCTTCACGAAATCAAACAAAAAATTGAGATTCTGCTCGATAAATATCAGAAAAATTCAGGCACTATTAAGGGCTTTGACATTCTTTTTGAATATGTTGATTTCTTAAAGAGTGAACCATACACAGCCAATCTGTTAAAGCCTCAATTTGATTATGCCAAAGACCAAATAGCCCAACTGGATGAATATATAGCTAAGAATAGCTGTTTCAAAGAGGTGCCTAATGTTCATAAGATAATGGAGTTTAAGGATGTTTCCGAGGCTCCTATGCATAAAGATGTAATAGCTGTCGGCCTGGAACAATTAAAGAGCCAGGAACACGCTAATATGTCGCAAATGCTACCCTTAGCCATTACTCAACTAGTTATGATGTACGAGGGGATGGGTCGGGTCAAAGAACAATTAAAGAATAAAGAAGAAATAGAGGATAAATTAAATATTCTCCAGGAACTGCCAACATCTACATTAAGAGTTAAAGTCGGCGAAGAATTAAACAGCCTGCCATTTTCTGTTTTTGCTAAAACAAACTTGCTCATTTCCGCCAAATACATCTTGGATAAAATTGATATTGAAGAGCTATCCGAAGAAACCAAAAAAGAGCCCTGGTTTGATAAGGATAATAGCGTTCTATATTTTCAAAACAAGCAGATAAAAATAACTCTCAAAAATAATAAGCCTCTGGATCATTATATCCTTGAGGCAATATTTTCTAAAAACGATTTAAACGAACAGACTGACTTCGTAGAAATATCCGAAGATATTATGAAAGAAGAATATAACGGCAAATGGGAAAAATTCCGTCATGCTTGCGACAAACTGAATCAGAAAATATTTAAAGCGACTGACAATACTGTTAGCGACTTTATAGAATATACGACGGGAAAGACGGGTTGGTGCAAAGTTAATCAAAAATACCAATAAAAACAATTAAATAGACTTTAGGCCTTGCATGCAAAATGGTGCAAGGCCTTTTTTGTATGCTTAAGTCATGATTCAACATTATGACCAACAACTGATTTTAGAAGCCCAAGAATACTTTAGTGGATTATACGGGCGAGAAATAACTCCTGATGAAGCGGAATCTTTTTTGAAATCTTTAGTTAATTTATACGATTCTCTTTCTAATAAGGAATAACTCTTTTTTTCTTTTCGGCGGTTCCCCCGTAGGGGGAGCCGCCGAAAAGAAAAAAGTTATCCTTGTTAAAAGAACTTCTAATTAGAAATAGATAATAACAAATATATGAAACAGCGAGATAATAAATACTTATCTAACCGTAAACTAGTAAAATCTGGTTCGCTTTTAGAGATATATCAATTCGGCCGTGATATTAATTTGGGCAGAAAGATAAGACATATTAAAACCGAAGAAGAAAAGGCCTTGCAGAATGGCAGGCCGAAAGTAAGCACCGAAGAAAAGTTAAAGTCTTCTGCTCGTCGGGCGAGAAGAATGATTAAACGGCTGATTATGGCTAATTGTTTTCTGTGGTTTAAAGATAAGGGCAAACCATATTTGCCAATTACTTTAACTCTAACTTTTGCCAAGAATATTACTAATCTGAAAAAGGCTAATTATGAATTTACGAAATTTATCAGACGACTTAACTACGAAACTAACGCCATTGAGGGCAAAGACTTAAAACAAAGTAATTTAAAATATCTAGCAGTGTTTGAACTGCAGAAAAGAAAAGCAATCCACTATCATATGATTTTCTTTAACCTGCCTTATATCAAAGATGTTTATCGGAAGATGTATAAGATATGGGGTCAAGGACGGATAATGGTCGGCGGAAAAGATAGGAACTTTAATAAAGTTAAAGATCAGGCTCAACTGAAAAAGATTATCTTTTACTTTATCAAATACATCCAAAAATCGGTCTTTGAAAATGACTTCCCTCGGCAAAAGAAATATATTGCTAGTAAGGGGCTACTCAAACCGCAAGAAAACTCGTTCGTTGAAGTCGTGTCGCTTGTGGAATCCAAATTATCAGATAAACAACTGGTCTATAAGTATGACGGTGAAATGGAATATAACAATAGCGATATTAGGGATACGGTCGGGCAACCGCAAAATTTTCTCCGCTGGTTTAATTACCAGCAATATGATTTGTCGGATAATCCTGATTTAGATAAAGAAATAAGCCAGCTATTAGCTGGCTTATCCATAGACGATATTGATTTTTAGACTGTTCTTTAGTATATTAATAATATTGACCTAACATAATAGACAAACACTCCCAGGGTATTTTTTTAACAAAATACCTATTTGTCGCTCGAAATGGGCAGTTCTGCCAAACGATAAATTAACCTTTGGGCTAGTTTGTTATGTTGGGTCAATCAGGACTGCCCTTTTTGAATACAAAAAAAACAAGCACCACTCTTTGTACTTGTTTTTAAAATATTGATTATTTATTTTTTCTTAAATGGTGCCATCAAAAAGTTTCCTAATATTTCTAAAACTGGCAAAACTTTTAATATAAACCTAATAATAAAAATAGCAATTGCAAATTTCCAATTTATAAAGGCTAAGGCGATAATTATAATCCAGTCAATCCAAAAAATATACGCAACCCAATTAGGCAACATGGGTTCATTTGCCGGCAAAGTGCCATTCTTTCTCCCTTGAGTCATTCGGATATCAAATGTCGTTATAGATGATGTGATTAGATAACCGATTGTAAGCACTAGTACCACAGGAGAGCTTAATCCTTCTTTTAAAAAATCCAGCATAAAATTATTACTTAATAAATATATCTATATTATAGCTAAAACTTAATAATATGACTACAAACGACCAAACAATTAAATATGCTCTTTACTGCCGAAAGTCTACCGAGGACAGCAGTCGACAAATTCTTTCTCTAGATTCACAAGAGAAAGAAATGATAAAACTAGCTGAGGGTTTAGACTTAACCGTGATTAAAACTTTCCGAGAAAGCAAATCCGCCAAGAAGCCTGATAACCGTCCGCAATTCACCGAGCTTATCAATTTGATCAAGCGAGGACAAATTGACGGGATTATCTGTTGGAAAATTGATAGGCTTTCTCGCAATCCGATAGACTCGGCTACTATTCAATGGTTATTACAGCAAAACCAATTAAAGATTATCCAAACTATGGAACGGCAATATCTGCCTAGCGATAATGCTCTCTTGTTTAATGTAGAAAGTGGAATGGCTAATCAGTATATTTTGGATTTAAGTAAAAATGTTAAACGAGGTATTAAAGCTAAACTAGAAAAAGGCGGATGGCCTAATTTAGCTCCGATCGGTTATCTAAATAAAGACAGTAAAATTATTATCGATAAAGCGAGAGGAAAATATATTATTAAAATATTTGAATTATATCGGACTGGTAAATACAGCGTTAAGGAAATTGCCGAAATATTATTTAAAGAAGGATTCAGAAGTCGAGCAGGCAAAAAATATCATAAGAGCAAAATTCATAAGATGTTATCGGAATCTTTTTATTACGGAATCATGACTAAAGACGGTCAGTTATACGAGGGCAAGCATGAGCCGTTAATCTCTAAACAATTATTTGATGAGGTTCAAGAAATGCTTAATCAAAAAGCTCATATCAAAAAACAAAATATCCCCTTTGCTTTTAGGGGGATTCTAAGATGTGCCAAGTGTGGCTGTCTGCTAACTGCCACCAAGAAAAAAGGGCGGCTAACATATTACTATTGCACCAACGGCAAGAATATCTGCGAGGAGCATAAGGCCTATATCAAAGAAGAATATTTATCTAAAGAATTAAACACTATTTTTGATAAACTAGTTTTTAATGAAAAAATAGTTAATCTAGTCTACAAGGCTAAGTTAAAAGAAAGCACATCGGCCATATCTTATTTAGACGAGGTTATTTTAAACCTGGATAATCGAGCCAAAACGCTCAATGAACGCAAAAAAGTATTACTTGATAGCTACCTGGATAAAATCGTTTTAGAGGGCGATTATAGGGCTAAGAGCCAAGCGATAGAGAACGAGCTAGTCCTTATTACTAAGGATGTGGAAGAGTTAAAAATCAAAAAACTAAACCAGGACAATACTACTTTGGAACGGATAAAAAACTTCTTTTTAGCCCCAAAACAGATGAAAAAAGAGTTTTTACGCTCTTTACCTGAAAAACAGCGAGATACGCTAATCGGCCTACTTTGGAACGCCGAAGTTGAAAACAAAAAAATCGCTAATATTTCATTTAAACAACCCTATGATGCGATGTCTAAAATTGAAAATAAAAGCGATTTTTCTTCAGTGCGGAGGAGAAGGGATTCGAACCCTTGATGCCATTGCTGACATAGTGCTTTTCGAGAGCACCCGATTCAACCACTCTCGCACTCCTCCAAGTGGTTTAAACCCTTCTATCTTGGGCTAAATGAAATAATCTGTCAATCTCAATATCAGTTAATGGTCGACAAGCACCAACTGGCAAGCGACCCAATTTTAATGAGCCTAGAGCAACTCGCTTCAAATCAGTCACCTCATAACCAGCCTCTTTCATCAATAAACGAATCTGACGTTTTTGGCCTTGCCGCAGAATGATTTCCAAACGATCCGTGGCTAATTGCTGGCCGACTTCAGCTGTAGCCAGGCCCTGGTCATCATAAAGACGGCGACCTTTAGCTAAAAAATCCTTTAGCTTAGGTAGATCACGACCAATTAAACCGGGCCGGGTAGTTGCCTCATAGACCTTAGCATGAGCGAAGCGCGGGTGAGTCAGTCTCTCAGTTAACTCACCATCGTTAGTCAAAAGCACTAGACCGCGACTGTCTTTATCTAAACGACCAACCACAAATAAACGTCCAGGGTAATCAACTAATTCAAAAACATTATGTTCATCACGAAAATCACGGCTGGTGCAAGTATAGCCAGCTGGCTTATTAAGCATAAAATAGACCATTGGCTCGTCTTGACTAGCAACCAACCGACCATCAACTTGAACAGTTTGGTTATCACCACTAACAACCTGCCCTAATTGAGCTATTTGATTATCCACCTTAACTCGACCAGCCCGAATCAAAGCCTCGGCTTGACGACGCGACCACGGACCGTGGCTAGCTAAATATTTAGTTAATTGTTGATTAATCATTTTGTTCTTTATTATCCGTTAGTTGCCATTTTAACCAAATTGTTAGGGCTAAACCCAACCAGAATAAAACCGCTAAATCATTTTTAAAATAAGGCACATCCACCAAGCCATGAATGGCGGCGGCTAACCAAGCCCCTAATAATCCCCAACTCAACCAGGCTAATTTCTGACGGCGATAGCGCCAAAAATTAATTAAGCTGATCAGCGCCGCTTTCAGCCAAAGCCAAACAAAGATAATCAATCCAACTAAACCCAACTCGCTCCAAAAATTCAAGAAAATATTATGGGGATATAGATAAATTTCCAGTGGCTGCCAGCTTGGTTTAGTTTTTTTATCAGCTGATTTTATCCAAATGCCTTCGTGATGATAGGGTTCTACTGTTGCTTGATAATTAGCTAGCCCGGCCCCGGTCAGCCAACGGCCATCACTAAGCATCTGCCAAGTTTCCTGCCATTGCGACTGGCGAATTTGACCGGACAAGTCAGCCAACCGCACTTTCTGTTCAATCGTTGCCTGATAATCCGGCCGCTGCCCAATTATTATTCCGGCGACAACTGTCACCACCAAAACCACCAACCGACTCCACCGATTAGTGAGCAAGCCCAAAACAACCAAGGCCGCGGCCAAACCGATCATTGCCCCCTCACTATGCGCCCAATAAATGGCCAGCCAGCCCAAAATAATACTGCTAATTAGTAATAAGTTAGACCAATTAAGCCAGCCCTCAACTTTTTTCAAGCGATAAATTAAATAACCGAGTAAAGTCAAACTAACTGGCCCAGCAAATAAGCCAATAGCGTTAGGATAGCCAAAAACCGAGGTCGCCCGTCTAGTAGCGGCCGCCGCCCAAAAAGAATTGGCAATTAAATTACCGGTCCAATACTGATAGCCGGCTATCAAGCCAACCACCAATAAACTGCCGGCTAAATATAAATAGCCACAATCAATATATTTTGTTCCACGCGGAACATTCCAAAAGAGAATAAAGACTAAGATTGGCTCAATAAAATAGGCCTTCCATAGGCCCAAAGCGCTGGCGGTATTACCGCCAATCAGTAAAGCCAGCCAAGCGATTAATAAGACTAAAGTGATCTCAATAGTCAGCGGATAGGCTCGCCAATTCTTAGCCCGGAAGCGCAGATTGGCCCATGGCTGCGGATATTGTTTAATCAACCAAATGGCAGTGGTTAAGAGAATCAATTCTTCCAAAATAGTCATCGGCAGGGGCCCAACCTTGAAACGCAATAGATAGGTTGGCAATAAACCAGCTAGCAAGCTAACAGCCAACGGCCAACGACGCCAAGCCAATATAGACCAAAACACACCGACCAATAAAGCAATCAACCACATATTATTTATCCAATTGCTGTAAATTTTTTAATACCCAAGTATTATTTAGCGGATCATAGAGGGCAAAAGTGGCCGGATAATAAACTCCGCCTAAGGTTCCCGGGTTAACGCGCCAAATATTATCGCTTTGCTCTTGCCACGGCTTATGGGTGTGGCCATAAAACAAAACATCAACCGGACCGTCATTAAGAACAATATCCTGATATTCCGGTTCATGACAAACTCCAATAGTGCGATTATTAATTACAAAACGACCATGACGGCCCAAATTATAGAAGTTAGGCCGCGAGGGAATATCGGCTGGAGCGTAATTATCGGCATTGCCTTGAACAAAATAGAGCTGGCCTGGCCACAGAGATGCCAACTGCTGAAACGTGTCACTATCGGTCAAATCTCCACAAAAAACCGCCTCTTGGATCCCCTCAGACTGACACCATTGAGCCCACAGCTGCAAATTAATTAAATTGTCGTGTAGGTCGCTAACAACCGCCAACATATTAATTAGCCACGCGCCAAATTTCGTCTAGGCTAGTTTCGCCGTTGGCCGCCTTCAATAGGCCGTCGTGGGTCATCAATAGCGCCCCCTGGCTAATAGCTAATTGTTCTATCTCGGCATCAGTAGTTAGCGGCTGTTGGATTAATTTTTGCAATTCCGGGGTCATAACGATCACTTCATAAATACCAACTCGTCCTTTATAACCAATGCCGCGACACTCTGGACAGCCAACCGGACCATAAAATTGCGGCTGATCAGGCAACTTTAATTCGGGACGAGTTTTTAATAATTGCCAAAATGGCTCAATTTGGGTTTGCATTTCCGGGGAGATGTTGACCGCTTGTTTGCATTTGGAACACAGTCGTCGCGCTAGGCGCTGGCCAATGGAACATTCCAGGGCGCTAGCTAGCATGGTTCGCTCTACACCCAGTCCAGCAAAACGAGCAATAGCGCCAGCAGCGCTGTTAGCATGAATAGTTGACAGGACTAGATGACCGGTCAAACTGGCCTCAATGGCCGTCTTGGCGGTTTCATCATCGCGAATTTCACCGACCATAATAATATTAGGGTTCTGCCGCATCAATGACCGTAAAGCAGCAGCAAAAGTATAGCCGCCAGCCGTATCAATTTGAGTTTGCATTAAGCCGTCTAAATGATATTCAATCGGATCTTCAATAGTAATAATCTTGATTTCCGGACTATTGAGGCGCTTTAATAACGCATACAAAGTTGTTGTCTTGCCGGAACCGGTCGGACCGGTGGTAATAATAATACCTTTGGTTTTATGCATTGATTTTTCAATGGCCGCCAAAGAAGCATCGCGAATGCCCAAATCAGCCAGCTCTAAACTAATGGCCTGGTTAGATAGCAATCTAATAACCACTGTTTCACCATAACCGCCGGTAATCAAGGAAACACGGCAATCCATCCGTTCGGCCGGTAAGTCCATACTGAAACGACCGTCAAAAGTCGGCTGTTTAACGCTTAATGATAAACCGATTAGATTCTTAATTTCACCAATTAACGGAACATAATGCTCCGAACCTAGCGTAACAATATCGTGTAAGATACCATCTAGGCGATAACGAATCTTAACCCCACCTTCAATTGGATCAATGTGAACATCGGCCGCTTTACTAACAATAGCGCCAGCCATGACTGAAGCCAACATTTCGCTGGTTGGTTTATTGGCCAATAATTTTTCTGCTCCAACAATATCTTGAGCTACGCTTTCGCCAAACTTTAGATTGTCTTCGGAAATTTTTAAACCACGACCCAAGGTTTGCGAAACGACAATATCATAAAGCTCATCAATATAGTCAGTCTTACCAATCACTCTCAGCACTTCGTCAAATGACGTTTGGCCATCTAAAACTTTTAAGATACCGTCTTGTAGCATCGTCACCATGCCGTCTTCAATAGCTTGGCGCATAATCTTGAACGATGGCACTCCATCAGCAATCAACTCTTTCATCGCTTCACTCATGGTAAAAATTTCGTAAATACCAATTCGACCCTTATAACCGAAACCGGAACAAGCTGGACAGCCGTCGCCGGCCTCATAAATAGTTGGCAATTCTTTGGGCACATCAATATTAGCCTTGGGTGAAATAACTGCCAAAATCTTATTTATCTGTTGTCTCTCAGCTTCATTGGGTTGATGAACACGGCGGCACTGCGGACAAAGCTTGCGCACCAGACGCTGGCCCATAATCGCATTAATCGCTGGAACTAGTTGGTAGGGCTGGACCCCTAAATCAACTAGGCGCGGCAACACCCCGGCGGCATCGTTGGTGTGCAGAGTGGAAAAAACCAAATGGCCGGTCAAACTGGCTTGGACGGCAATTTCGGCCGTGTCTAAATCACGAACTTCGCCAATCATAACGATATTGGGATCTTGACGTAAAATTGATTTTAAACCATTAGCAAAAGTATAGCCGCTTTTTTCATCAACCTGACTCTGATTAATACCCTGAAGCTCATATTCAATCGGGTCCTCTAGGGTAATGATCTTAACCCCGGGCTGATTAAGCTTGTTAAGGACAGCATACAGCGTAGTGGTTTTACCGGAACCAGTTGGACCGGTGGTCAAAACCAAGCCATTGGGCTTGGCCATCTCATTCTCCAAAATCTGCCGCACCTCCGGCCGCATCCCCAGACTATCTAATGGTAAAACCGCTGATTTCGGTCGCAATAAGCGCATCACCACACTCTCGCCATAAGCGGTTGGCAAGAATGAACTGCGCACGGCCACTTTTTCATCAGGCAAGAAAATATCAAAACGGCCATCCTGCGGCTTGTCCTCAACATTGAGCTTAACTCGGGCGACAACCTTGAGCCGAGATAAAACCTTTTTCCATTGCTGACGAGGAATGGTGGCCACCTGCTGCAACAAGCCGTCAACCCGTAAACGGACAATAACCGCTGTTTCTTCGGCCTCAATATGGATGTCACTACTCTCAGCTCGCAAAGCCGCGGCAATCACCAATGTCAATATTTGGCTAATATTGGCTTCTTTCAATTTATTATTCAATAGACTCATCTCACTAAGCTCGGCCTGATAGCGAGCCAATTCTTCCGTATCAATCTCCACCCCCTCTAAACGAGTAATCTTCGGTAAAGTGTCATAAATCTTATGGGCATATTCTAAACTGCGTTGAGAAATCAGACATAGCTTAATCTTAAGACGATTATTAGCCGATAATTCTGCTATTTTGGCCGTTAGGGCTTCGCTGGGTTGAGTTGTTCCAATTCGAACAATATTCTTCTCGTAATAAAAACAGACGGCTGCTAAATCAGTGGCATCATTTCTGTCTAGTAGGCTAATCGCCTCCGGACTAATCGGAAAATTCAATAGATTAATATATGGCAGTCCCTGGGCCTGAGCCTGAGCTGCTACCTGATCTTCAATTGCCTGATAGCGAAGATCTGATTGCCGTTGACTAAGCTGAGCCGCTGGCGAATCTTTACTGGCCAACGCCTTGTCATTAAGCAAATCTTCAATGGAAAGATGATTGTTTTCAACCATAAATTTAATTTATTTGGCTCTTGCGCTCTTTAACATAATTAGTCCAATCCTCGGCCATATCAATAAAAAATTTAAATGGGGTTTCAATAATAAAATCTAATAAGAACACAAAAATATTAACTTTGCTAAATTTCTCACTCAACCATTTACCAACAGCCATTACCGGTAAAGTAAAAATATCAAACAGAATCCGCCACAAGCTCTCTTTTTCTTCAGTAATCTTTAATTCATTGGTCACCCGCTTGATGCGAATAATAAAGAAGCTGACAAAGACTAAGAAAAATAAGAAAATAATTATGCCAATTAAGGTAAAGTGCAGAATATGTAGCAACCAAACAATAGCGCTGAAAGTCACTAAAAAAGTCAGGGCGTAAATAATATTAAAAAATTTCGTTAATATACCGGCCTTTTTTTGGGGTAAGCGAACAATGATTGGTGTTTCACGGCGATTTTCCTCAAAAGATAATTCATTAACGATGCTGATTATTTTATTTGTATTAGATTCATTGGGCAGTTTAGTAATCAATACCGAGAAGAATAGCAGCGCTGCCGGGAAAAGAGCATTAATCAATAAAGCCATTACACTAACTGACGCGCCAAATATTTTATTGGCTGGAATTTCCAGAGCAATTACTAAAATTGTTTTGGTTAAAAAGATATAAATAATACTACGCACCGCTGCCCGCCACAATAAATTTTTAGCTTTAGCATAGTTCTTTTCACAAACTTTTTTAATCTGCCGCGGAAAAGCTTTGGGATCAGTCTTGATACTCGTATAAATACCGACCGGATCAGATTGTAAAACATCGAGCAAGACTGAGGTGCAAACCGCATAACGACGAGTCAATTTATCGAGCGCTGGCGCTAAGGGGTGCTGTAATTGCTGATTGATAGCTTGACGAATTTCATTAATTTTTTTGGCAACGGCTGGCCAACGGCTGGCCTCCAGTTTCTGCCAATTAGCTAAATAATATTTAAATAAAATAAAAGCCAGCATATCATTGTCTAGCTTGGCAAAATTACGATTGACCGACAGGTAAATTTGAATTGGTAAGTCAGCTGATAATTCGGGATGATTAGCTAGCTCAATATTATCTAGTAAATATTGATATAAATTATTAATGGCTTGGTTTAGCGCCTGATCATTACCGAGCCGGCTCTCTATTTCGCTGGCGGCCACGGCCAGCAACCAAGCTACCAAGTCGTTGCGCTGCGACAATTCTTCTTTGAATTTGACTAAATCCTTCTTAATTAAACTGGTCGGCTCGGCCTGATGGTCGAGTTGAGCCACGGCAATGTCTTTGATAACTAAGTATTTCCTAATAATAACGGCCACCTCGTCAATTAAACTGGTCGGTAAATAATTGTTGGGCAAATAACCACCACGGATCAATTCGGCCAATAGATGCTGGCTTATTTTTTCATGATCATTGGCCGCTATTGTGCTCTCAATCAATATCTGCCGCCGCAAAATCCGCTCAATCGCTTCTTTGCGCAATAAATATTCTTCTTTATAATCAACAGCATTCCGAATCTTTTCATAAAAAAAAGACATCCGCGAAATGACGCTGGAAACCTTAATTCTGGGCTGATCACCCTTGGCGGCACCAGAACTATGCTGAGCGCGATAAATAGCGCGCAACAATTTCTTGGTACTATCATTAACTGTCAAGGTCACAACCGAACGTTTGTGAATTTTTGGATTTAACATAAATTAACCATTGCTTCAATTAAGCATAGCCAAAAAAACCCTAAAAGTAAATGTTAAAAACCAATTATTGCCCTTGGTCTGCTTTTATCTCGTCGTATATTTCACCGACAAAATCGGCTATTTTCGGCTCGACTTGTTTCCAAAAATCCAGATAACCACTTGGATAGTGGGCATGTTCTGCTAAATATTTGTCCCGATCGCGATAAGACGGATGGTCTAAAAATTCATCCACATTGTATTTATCAAAGAATTCTTGAGTTCCAGGAATAGTGTCCTTAAATCTTAATTGAGAAATTAGCTCCTTATAATGAGCTCCGGAATTATCTTCATTAATCGCATAATACTCTGTTTTTAACAGTGGTTTATTTTTAAAATCCGGACCAGTAAACATGTCTGTTCGATCATAATAAAGTATTTTAGATGGTCTGGTTTGCGGATTGGCATTAAAATAATTCTCCCAGTACTCTTTACTAGAAATAGTGTTGTCGGCCGACGGCCTTTCCAAAAATAATCTAAAAATGTTTTTGTCGGGAAAACGTTGATATATTTCACTATTTAGATAAAAACTTAAAAGCTGGTCAGCGGGTTCATTGGAATCAAACCTAAAAGCAGTAACAAAATCTTTAAACAAAGTTGTTTTATTGGCTTTAAAATAGGCCATCGCTTTTTCTCCATGTCCGCCCGGATGTTGGGGAGAAAACAGGTTGCTGCTCGAGAACGAATATGGTAAACATCCATAGGCATATTCCCTATCATCACGAATAAGCTGTTCCTCTAATTTAATAAATCCAAACTTCCGGGCTAGTTCAATAACCTCTGGCCTATCAAAGAATTCTATATCTCTTGATGGAAGAGAAGGTCCAGATTCTTTCCATGACCAGTAATCGTTTCTTATCTTAGTTAGCGCTGAATTAAATTCTAACCTGGCCTGGTTAATCTCGGTCAATTGATCTCTGCATTCGGAACAGACCGTTGGCTGGCGATTTTTATCTAAAACATATTTAGACCCGCTAGCTTTATCAACAGGCACATTTTCCGGAATACAAACAACGCCCAGATCCAATGGGATACCTTCACCAGCACTCCAGGCCACCTGATCGTTGTGTTGATCTTTTTGCGAAGATCTTGGGTGTTCTGGGTTTAAATTGTGCTGAAAATTTTTAGCTATAACCTCAACTGGAAAATAAAAGTATATAGTATAACCTGCTTCAGCTCCATAATCTTCTAAAATATGGTTATAACCAAAATGCGTGGCTGAGCAGTCTGGTTTTGGACAAGCCGCAAAAAGTTCCCGGTTAAAAAAATCATGCATAAACATTTTAACAGCCTCGTCTTTCGGTAAATCAATCGGTCTTTTGGTCCGCCAGTATGACGATAAAAGATCCTCGCGGATATATATTTTAGCGTAATCGGCCTTGGAAAGAATATGATCAACCAACGATCCAAGCCGGCCAGACTCTAGTATTGGCTTAAATCCATCGATCACTTGTCCCTGCCCACCGCAATGAACACCAACCGTTTCACGTAACCCAAAACGAGTCACATGAGAAAAATAGAGCCCGGAGAGCCTGTTAGCCAATGAAAGATAGTCAGCCAAATTCATCTTAGCAATATTATCCGCTGATAAAAGCCGATCTTGCTCGTCTTTGGTCAGCGGAGTTTTTTGCATCAATTCCACAATAGCCTGATTGTATTTATTCTTTATTTCAACGAGACAATCTTTCATTTGATTGTTTTTCAATCTACTTATAGCAAAATCTAGCAATTTTTTATCTGCTAAATATTTTTCCGACTTAAAAATCTTGCCCCAAAAATTATTCTTTAATCTATCATAGGCATCTATCAACACCTGATCATTGCTAGCCTTAATTTCTTGATAGGTCATGCTGCTATTTCGGTAACGATTTCTAGTCTCTCTTATTTTACTAGCCGTTTCATTACGCAAAGATTGGGCATGATCTTTGGAAAATCCCCGAGTAAATTGTGACGAATTTATCATTAGCTCTGGTCGCTCTGGCATATTTTTTATTAACCTTATTTTATAGTGTTTGTTAGAAAAAATCAGAACTCATTTTGCCTAAAATACTGAATGCTGGCCGCAATGTTTCGTGCCAATAGAAATTGGCGCGCCGCCTTTAAAATTTTATCAGTTTTTTGTATTTCTCGGCAGCTTCATTATAGCTTACTTTTTCCGGCATTGTTACTAATATTTGCTGTATTTCCGAATTGTTTCTGCTAAATTGTAATAATTCTTCTTGTGTTTTTAGTTGTGAAACTTGATCAATCAATTCATCGCTCAAGCCGTAGTGATCTTTTATTTCATTTTTTATTTGTTCCTGATCTCTTCCTTGGCTTATCATCATCTGTTTAACTAATGCACCGAAAAAATACCTCTCCGGATTAGATATTTGTTCTGACGAATTTTTAGAGCCATAAAATTTAATGGCATCGATAATGCCTACCGGTTTTTTGGAAAATTCCTCGATTTTATCTACAACATTCCTATGTTTGGCAATAGTAGTTTGGTCGCCAGCTTTTATTTTTTCTAAATCTTCAGGCGTAATCTCAAAAATTTGACTTACCGTTTTCTGATCAAAATATCTTTCTAATTTTTGTCGCGCTTCTGTAGTTTGGTCGCCAGCAATAAAATTCTCTAAAGCCATTCTCATGTCTCCGGCTTCCTCGTTGTAAGTCGTTGGCATCTTTTCTTTGAGAACAGCTGCTATAGCATAGGCATATTCTTTACCAGAACTTCCAAAAGGTTTATAAATATCATGAAAATCTTTGTATGGTTCATCTCGGTCTTCGGATTTTAAATCCCAACCGCGAATTCTAGTTTCTGGATAAACTGCTAAGGCTTCAATTTGGGGATTTGGTGTAATATATTTGCCTTTTTCCGATTTATTTCTTCCGACATACTGAAAAGCGCTCTCGTCAATCTCAGCTGGTTTTCCCCCTCCCGCATCCATTATCTTAATAATTGCTAGCGGATGGCGTATATATGTTCCAACTCTGAACATTTTTCCTGAACCACCTTTAAAATTTTCAATAACACCTGTTTTTCCTTCCATTTCACGACGAAAGTGATCACGCGCAGTGTTATAAATCCCAATTAGGTGATTCATTAAAAGAATTTGCGCGCGTTGCCGCCTGCTTTTAATATTCGGCAAATTTTTACAGGCCTCATCGTTTATTCTTTCTTCCGAGTTCCAATCATCAAGCAGTCTTTCCATCACCCGATCACGATCAATTTGTTCACTCTCTAAACTAATATCAAAATCATCCCTTCGTTCACCAGCCAACAACTGAACACTTTCATTGTTAAAAGCGTCAATTATGCCCCTGATCCATTGAGAATTAACTTTGGTATCGGCATCCAGGCTTGCAATAATTCCATCGGTTTTTCCTGCTAATACGAATCTTTCACAAATTTCGTCCATGGTTCGTTTGCGTGGCTGCATACACCCGATTTTTTTAAAATCCTCGTCATCAATCGGTTTTATTTCATTACCTCCGCTCGATTTATCGATATAATGAACAACTAAGCCGCTTTCTTTAATTTTCTGCAATCTTTCTGTTTCTTCGGTCGTTAAAAAAGCTAAATCAGATGGCTCTCCTTTTAAAAATTTTAGAACGCTTAAGGTTTGCATGTTTAAATGGCGCGTATTATTTCCTGCCTCTTCTCGATTATTCACATTGACAATAATCTCATAGTCATCCATTGAAACATCCTTTTGATTCGCCAAAAATTCCAATGAGTTTAAGATCTTGCCTCCTTCTTCGTATGCCGGGATGCTTACTGCCACTTTGCATTCCTGACGCATTGGCTCAGCAATTCTTGCCTCTGTTTTAGGCAATTCTTTGGCAATATATTCTAAAATATTTTTTTGTTTTTCTAGCTGTTCTCTTGTCTCCTGACTTTTTACAATTTTCTCTATAGTCATATCGATATTGTTGTGCATTATTTGTTTCTTACTGTCAGCGCTCAATAATTGACCCAAACTATTTTCTATATCTTTTATTTGCCTTGTGGTCTCATTTTCTTTTTCATCTCTGACTAAATCAATATTTTTATCTAATTTAGGCAGGACACTAAGTTCGTCGTCAATTCTTGCTAATAGTTCCTGCCTTCGCTCTATTGAAGATTTTTCAGACACATTAAGCTGTTCTGGTGTTTTTCCAGCTTCAATATTTGGCTGTTCTAATTTTTGATTTGGCGGGTCGCTCATATTATTGAACAAAATCACCTATATTTACTGCTAATGTTTTGGCGATTCTACAAGGTTTTTATTGTTGAACTGATAATTTCACCGGTTTTAAACTTTATTATGGAATTAAAAGAAACATCCGCTAATCTTGAGAGGCGATCTTGGGGCAAGCCCTACTATTAAAATACATCGTTTCTCTAATTTTTACAAAGGAATTTACTGTTGTGGGCGCAGAGTGGACGGGCCAGGATAATTTCTTTTTTCTTGACAGCGTATTTCACTTGACGAAATACGAAAAATTGCGACGGCGAAAACGCCGAGCGAGACTAATTCAATATGGTGGACCTTAAGGGATTTGAACCCTTGACCTCCTGCATGCAAAGCAGGCGCTCTAGCCAACTGAGCTAAAGGCCCAACACTAAGTATTTTTTTGGTAACGGATTAATGGACCAAGCAACCAGCCCATAAAATTATTAATTAACCCGAAAGCAATAGAAAAGCCAATAAAAATAGCAATCAAGCCAATTAATAAATAGGCCAGACGAGTTCCGCCATAGATCCCGAGTTTTTCCTCAAAAAATTCCATTCGGCCAAAATTATTTAGAAACCATTCACGCTTCATAATGATTAGGGCGCCAATCGCCACAATCACCAATCCGCCTAAAAAACGCAATAAAAACATAGCTTAACGGATATAATTCAAAGGATTATATCTAACTTTACCAGACAAAACCTCAAAGTGCAAATGCGGTCCTGTGGAGCGGCCAGTTGAACCCATCTCACCGATAACCTGACCCTTAACTACCGTCTGGCCAGCCCGAACATAAAGCCTAGATAAATGACCATAGCGAGTTTTTAGTTTGCCATGATTCAGTAAAATAGTATTACCATAACCGCCATTCCAGCCGTTGGCCGCCACTTCCACCTTGCCGCCATCAGCGGCATAAATCGGTGTACCGACCTTATTGCCAATATCAACACCATTATGACGCCAAGAATAATATTGCGTAATACGATGGCCCACCGTTGGCCAAGTCATGCCGCCAGTCCCTAAGTTGGCCTTGACCGTATTTTTGACATTACTGAAGACCTGCTGAACTTTTGGCGTTAATTTACTGCTGGCCACGGCCACTTGACTGGCGACTGAGGCTGGTGGTTGTCCACCAGGTATAATTAACGACTGACCAATAATTACCCGATCGCCAGTTAAATTGTTATAGCTAATAATAGCGGCGGCTTCAACCTTGTACTGTTGGGCAATCTTAGATAGGCTATCGCCGGGACGAACTTTATATAAGACGCCGCTTACCGGCAAAATAACCAATTTATCGCCAGGTCGCAACAGCGCTTTAGCGTTTAAATTATTTTGCCAAGCGATGGTATTAACAGTCACGCCAAAGGCTTTAGCTACCCCACTCAAAGTGTCGCCAATTTTAACCGTATAATAAGTAATAGATCGCCGTCCGCCAGCCGCGCCGGCCGCCGGTTGATTGCTGCTCGGTAAACTAGCCAAACCCAAACTATAAACCCAACGATCAGTGGCCATGCCAACTAAACCAGCCGGACCAGGGTCGCTGATTCCCAAAGTAGATAATTTAGCCGAAACTTCCGTAGATTGGTTAGGTGCTAGCTGGTAGCCAGCCCGATCATCAACCACAAAATTATTCAATTGATTAAATTCACTGCCCACCAATTTGGACAACCAAGTCCCTCTGACTAAATCTTCAGCGGCTGTCAGTCGGCCGCTAGCGCGCCAATTGCCGAAAACAACACCAATCGCCACCACAGCAACAACCGTCACGGTCAACCAAAGATTTTGCTGATAATGATTAATTAATCTCCTTTTAATTCGCAGATAACCACGATATAACCAAACTGCTGGCTGATAAATTATTAACCAATTAAATAATTTTAATAAACGAGAAAACAGCCAAAAACTTATTTGCTTGACTTTTAATAAAATATTAATTATCAATATAAGTCCTTTGATGGCTAATCCGGCCACTGAACGGACTGGTTGTGGTTTGGCAATATGTTTTTAGTCTTAATAGCTGGCCTAACTCTAGCATTTTTATTCCCTATCGTCAATTATAACCAACAAATATGGGCTAAAAATAACAATTACTAATTAGACTTGTCGGGTAGCCGCTTTTTTGTTAGACTGGTTTTGTTTTCTGGTCACGTCGCCAAGAGGCTAAGGCAACGGTTTGCAAAACCGTCATCCGTGGGTTCGACTCCCACCGTGACCTCTATTAACTCTAGCCAACTCCTGTGGATAACTTGTGAATTTTATTAGATTTTAGTCTATAGCCACCTAGACAAAGGCTCAAAACCACGCTCAATCTCAATAGTCCACAACCTAGTAGACACTTGTAATTATTGATGATTACGACAATAGTCCACACATACCTACCCTAAACTATTGACGACTTTTTCTTTTTTTGCTATACTGTGGATATCGTTCTTTCTAGACTTCTTCTCTGGTCTCTCCCAAAAAAAAATAAAAACAAAAAATTGGACCCAGTGTTTCTATAAAAGAAACCGCAAGGTTCCCTGAGACCGGTTAAGAATATTTGTTCTTGAAATTTTTGCAAAAAATTTCAAGGGGAAGGCCGTCGGAGCTATTTTCTATTATTACTTTATGTAAAATGAAGGGCTCGTCTGTGGCCTTCCTTTTGTTTATAAACTCCAGCTTGACGATTTGTTTTTTTTTACCTACAATAATCAGCATCAACTTGTTTACCGAGGACAGCCCTCATAGTTCAATGGATAGAACAAGGGACTCCTAAGCCCTAGATCCGTGTTCGACTCATGGTGAGGGCGCAGGAATAATAATTAAATATTTATGGGCCATTAGCTCAGTTGGCTAGAGCGCTTCCATGGCATGGAAGAGGTCAAGGGTTCAAGTCCCTTATGGTCCACCACCCCCACCATAGTTCCATGTGGAACTATGGTGATTTATTTTATTAACAGTTGACGGTTTGTCCAAGAATATATAGACCTAATAACCAGTGGAAAAGTCCAAAAATATATAGACAAATCATAAATTTTGTACTAATATTAGAGAAGTTATTTCTAGTGGATAAGTTGTGAATTATTTTAAATAAAGTCCAGAATAACCTACCATTTATTTATCTCCCCAGTCAATTTATGTCCAATCATAATCAGCTCTGGGGAGCTTATGGCGAGGAATTATCTAGCGCCTATCTATCGCGCCACGGTTATCAAATAATCGCTCAAAATTGGCGTTGCCACCATCACGAAATTGATCTAATCGCTCAAAACCACAACACATTAATTATGGTTGAGGTTAAATTACGCTTAGTTAATAATTTTGCTCCAGCGGCCAATGCTTTAAGCTGGCACAAAATCCAACAGTTAAAAAAAGCGGCGAATTACGCTTTGTATTTTTATCATCCTAAAGGCTGGCGCTATGATTTTATTGCTATTGACCTTAATCCCAAGAATCGCTTGGCTCGACTCTGTCATTATCGTCAAATTATATGAACCTTTTAACCACCAACCAGTCATCAATCAAGCAAGTTAAAAATAATCAAGCAAATTTCCCCAAATTACTAAATAATATTTACCATCCGATATCACAGCTGTGGTATCGCGGTAATCTCGCCTTAGCCAATCAAAACAATCTTTTAGCTGTTGTTGGTAGCCGCCAATCCAGCTGGTATGGTCAATTAATTATTAACCGCCTGCTTGATCACCATATTACTAGCCAACTGGTAATTGTTAGCGGATTGGCTGTGGGAATTGATAGTCTAGCCCATCAAGCCAGTCTAAATTCTAATAATCCAACTATTGCTGTTCTCGGTAGCGGTCTTGATCCAAACAGTATTTACCCGCCCAGCAATTGGCAATTGGCTGAAAAAATCGTCAACAGCGGTGGTCTCTTGTTATCAGAGTATCCACCGGGTCAATCCGCGCGTAATTACCATTTTCCCCAAAGAAATCGGATTATCGCCGGATTATCGGCAGCCGTTCTGGTAATTGAAGCAGCCGCCAAGTCCGGTGCTTTGATTACGGCCGAGCTAGCCTTACAAGAAGGACGAACAGTTTTAGCAGTTCCAGGCAATATTAATCAAACCCTCTCGGCTGGTACTAATAAACTAATCCAATTAGGCGCTCAAGCCATTCTGGATTCAACCGACCTGGCGATTGCGCTTGACTTGCCTCAGCCAACTTCTTATAGTAAAACTAACTTACCAATTACTGCTTGCCACTTGGCTTTACTAAAATTATTAACCAAGCCGCTCAGTTTAGACGAATTACTGCAAATTACTCATCAATCAGTTAGTCAAATTAGTCAACAACTTACCGACCTTGAATTAGGCGGACACATCAAACAACAGGCCGACCAAACTTATGTCGCCTGCTAGCTAAAAAATATGCGTTTAATTATTGTTGAATCGCCAACCAAGGCTAAAACAATCAGTCGTTTCTTAGGGAAAACCGACATCGTTGAGTCGTCGTTCGGCCATGTTCGCGACCTGCCAACTAAAAAAATGGGGATTGCTATTGATAACAACTTTGAACCTAGTTATGAGATCCCGACTAAAGCCAAAAAAACTGTTAATAAGCTCAAAGCGCTAGCCAAACAGGCCGACGAAATTGTCCTGGCCTCCGATGGAGATCGCGAAGGAGAAGCAATTGCTTGGCATTTGCAACAATTATTAAAATTACCACCAAAAGATACCAATCGGATTGTTTTTCACGAAATCACCGAATCGGCTATCAAGACGGCACTTAAAAATCCCCGCCAATTAAATCAAAATTTAATTGATGCGCAACAGGCGAGGCGAGTACTAGATCGCTTAGTCGGTTACGAACTATCGCCTTTTTTGTGGAAAAAAGTCGCTAAAAATTTATCAGCTGGCCGTGTTCAGTCGGTCGCAGTCCGCTTAATTGTAGAAAGGGAAAGAGAAATAGAAAACTTTCAACAGCAAGAATATTGGACTATAAATGCCGATTTACAGGCTAAGGATGGCCAATTTAGCGCTCAACTGGCTCGTTGGCAAGACAAAAGTCTGGACAAATTAACTCTCAGCAATGAAACGCTGGCTAACGAAATTAAAAACAAACTACTCAACGCCCAATATACTATCAGCTCGATAACCAAAAATCGTCTAACTAAAAAGCCAGCCGCCCCATTTACCACCTCTACTTTGCAACAAACCGCCAACCGCTGGTTTGGATTTTCAGCTAAACAAACCATGGTTATTGCTCAGCAACTTTATGAAGGTATTAACCTCGGACCCCATGGACAAACTGGCTTGATTACCTATATGCGCACTGATGCGGTTAATTTATCTAATGACTTTATTGCTCAATCTCGCGAAGTTCTGCAAAACAATTTCGGCCCCCAATTTTTATCGCCAAGCCCAAGAAAATTTGCCAACAAAAGCAAGGGGGCGCAAGAGGCTCATGAAGCTATTCGACCGACTGATCCGCAACGAACACCAGAATCAATAAAGTCATATTTGGAACCGCGACAATTAAAACTTTACCAATTAATTTGGCAAAGAGCCTTAGCGAGCCAAGCAGCTGAAGCACAAATTGATCATATTACTGTTGATATTGCGGCTGGTGAAGGATTATTCCGGGCTACTGGCCAAACCATTGCTTTCCCCGGCTACTTAATGATCTACCCTGAACAAACTCAAGAAAAACTATTGCCATCATTAACGGCTAATGAAATTTTACAACTTTTAAACTTGCAGACCGAGCAACATTTTACCCAACCGCCAGCCCGTTATAGCGATGCCGGACTTGTTAAACAGCTAGAAAAACACGGCATTGGCCGACCATCAACTTATGCCCCCATTATTGCAACAATTGAAGCTCGCAACTATGTTATACGCGATGAACATAAAAGGCTAGAACCAACCGCCATTGCCAAAGTGGTTAACGATCTGCTGGTGGCTCATTTCCCGGCAATCGTTGACTACCAATTTACCGCCAATATTGAAGAGCGCTTAGACCAAATCGCTCGTGGCCATTTAAATTGGCAGCCGGTGATTGCCGATTTTTATCAACCCTTCCATCAAAACCTAGAAATAAAAAATAAACAATTGTCCCGTCAAGACATCCTGCCAGATCAAGCCAGCACTGAGGTTTGCGATAAATGCGGCGCACCAATGGTTATTAAAACTAGCCGCTATGGTCCATTCTTGGCTTGCAGCGCTTTTCCCAAATGCCGGAATATTAAGTCTATGAAAGAAAAAAAGGTTAGCAAACCGCTGCCCGAAAAATTTCAGCACCTATTAACAAAATATGCCGACCAGGTTTGCGATAAATGCGGCGCGCCAATGGCAGTTAAAGTCGGCCGCTATGGTCCATTCTTGGCTTGCAGCGCTTTTCCCAAATGCCGGAATCTACAAAAAATTATCGTCAAAACAGCAGCCGCGACGACTGCTGTTAAGAAAAATAAAAAAAGTAAAAAGATTTAACTTATCTACTTATTGCTTCGGCGCGCTGACCGGCGCTTCGGCTGCTTGTCGGACGAGCTATCGGTCACAGGATCATTCTCCACAGAACTGGTTGGTGCAGTATAGCGATTAAATTTATCCTTAACCTTATTGATCAAGTTTTTTTGCACTAAGCTAATGGCCTTATTAGCCAGTTTTTCTAACACCGCCCAATAAGAAAACATATAAGTTATCTTATTTTTAACTGATTCGGTAATCTGATTAATATTGTTTAGCTGTCGATTAATTTCATCAATCGTCTGGCGCATCTCTTTAATAAAGCCGGCCGCGCTAATGAAAAAATAAACTATCGCCGCGCTAATGCCAACAACGCCGATGGCTAAGGCTAGGTTAACTAAGTCTTTAGAGGTAGTAAATAATTCCATAAAATTATTGGCGCGCCAGATAGCTGTCTAAACTTTCACCTAACTGGCGAACTTGTAAAATATTTAATAACATAATGCCGGAATGATCATCGCCCAAGCCCAGTTCTTTGGCCGAACACAACATGCCATAGGACATTTGGCCGCGCAATTCGGCCGGTTGAATAGTCAAACCGCCCGGCAATTGAGCGCCAACCATGGCAACAGGAACCAGTTGGCCAGGCTCAATATTAGGCGCCCCGCAAACAATATTTAAAATTTCACGACCAACATCAACCTTGGCTAAACGCAACCGATCGGCTTGCGGATGTTGATTGACCTCAATAATTTTACCAACAACAATTAGAGGAAATCTGTCTTGAGAAACTATTGGAGATTGAAAAATTTTTTTAAACCACCGAAACATAACTTAATATCTAGCGGTTAGAAGGCGTTTTATCTTCAAAACTAGAGCTGATTATTTCCGGATCGGCAGTAAACGCTGTCGGCTTTTGGACAAAACACCGGCCACTGGCCGGTTGACAACTCAACATAAAAAATTCCAACATCGCCAGCCCACCAACTAAAATTAAAAGATTAAACCAATTGAATAGCTGCTGCGATAATAACCATAGAGTAACAACCACCCCAAAAGCCAAAAGACCGGCTTGTCTAAAGGCGGCCACCACTGCCTGATGCGCTAATTTCTGATGAACTAAACTAAACCGACCGATGAAGCCAATTAGAGACATTGTGCTGAAAATAGCAACGAATAAAGTTAAATAAAATAGGCTCCGGCCGAACCAATTGACGGCAAAAGGGTCAACTCGGAATAAAATAAATAACCACAATAGCCAAGCTATAATAGCAACAATTAAGTTACTGACTAAATAATATTTTAATTTCATGTTTTCAAATACTGACCAATAAATATATAATACTATAAATACTCAAAAACCGCAAAATATTGCCATTAAATTGTCCGACCATAAAAAAAATGATATACTGCTGATATCAATCAATAAAATCAGTAATTACATGCCAGATAAACCAAGTCACTCTTTTCCTAAGGGATTTCTTTGGGGAACAGCCACATCGTCCCACCAGATTGAGGGTGGCACTCTTAACGATTGGACCATTTGGGAACCGGGCCATACTCATGACGGATCAATTTCGGGAGCAGCTTGTGATTCTTATCGTCGATTCAAAGAAGATATCGGTCTGGCCAAAAAGATAAATAGTAATGCTTACCGTTTTTCAATTGAGTGGAGTCGCATTGAACCACGACAACAACAATTTTCCCAACAAGCCATCCAACATTATCAAGAAGTGGTTGACGAGTGTCGACGACAAAAAATTGAACCAGTGGTCACCATTTATCATTTTACTCAACCAATTTGGTTCGCTGAATTAGGCGGCTGGAATAATCCAGCAGCGCCACAAATTTTTAATAATTACGTTCTCTATTTAGCTCAAAACCTAAAACGGGTGAAAATCTGGTGCACAATTAACGAGCCTGGCCTGTATGTCTGGAATGCCTACGGACAAGGAAAATGGCCGCCACAAAAATATGGCCTATGGTCTTGGTGGACAGCCTCTAATAATTTAATTAAGAGTCACCGCCTGGCTTATCGAACACTACATCTGATGCAAAAAAATTGCCAAGTCGGTATTGCTAATAATAGTCAAGCTATTGAACCGATTAATAATCACTGCCTGAATCGTTTTATCGGACGAATTGCTAACTATTTAATTAACGACCATTTCTTCCAAAAAACTGCCGGTTGCCACGATTACTTAGGTATTAACTATTATTTTCATCGTCAAATCGGTTTAGGCCGGCGGCCAAAAAATCAACAATGGCACAATGATTTAGGCTGGGAAATTTACCCGCAAGGCCTTTATCAAGTGCTAATGGCCGCTAAAAAATATAACCTGCCTATTTATATCTTGGAAAATGGTTTAGCTGATTCGCAAGATCAACATCGCCAACAATTTATTACTGAACATTTAGCAATGGTTTACCGGGCTATTCACGATGGTTGTCAGGTCAAAGGTTATTTTCATTGGTCATTATTGGATAATTTTGAATGGAAGTGGGGATTTAAACCACGCTTTGGTCTTTACGCGGTTGATTACCAATCACTGGAACGCCGACCGCGGCCAAGTAGTCGGACTTATGCCAAAATCTGTAAAAATAACGGCTTTTAGACTATGTGGCTACTTATCACTGTTTTGGCTAATTTGTTTAACGGGGCTGTCTATCTAGCTGATAAATACTTTTTATCTAAAAAAGTTCACTCTTCCATCTCCTATACTTTTTATGTCGGCATTTGGAGTGTCGGTAATTGCTTTCTATTCCTCTTCAACCGCCATGTCCCAACCTGGCCATGGCTATTGCTAGACTTAGCCGCCGGTTTGGTATTTATGGTCGCTTTATATTTCTGGTATAAAGCTCTCCACCAGGGAGAAACCACCAAAGTTGTCCCGATTGCCGGCGCTTTTATTCCAATTTTTACTTTACTGTTAAATTATTTAATCGGCCGCCATAATTTGACTGGCCAAGAGCTGGGCGCTCTAGTTATTTTGATTATTGGTAGTGGATTATTGTCGGCTAGACCAAAAGATAATCAGTGGTTAGCTTGGTGGATCAGGCTAAAAAGATTCTTTCAACCAAATAGGGTTATTTTTCGCAGCACAAGACGATTAATTTTTAATTCTTTATTGGCCTCATTTATTTTTGCTATTTACTATGTATTCATTAAATTTTTATATGACTCCCAAGGATTTTCCAATGCTTTTATCTGGACTCGGCTAGGTAGTTTTCTCGGCGCTCTGATAATAATAGCTTGGCCACCCAGCCGACGCTTAATTTTAGATAAACCGCGCCGACAAACAACAATTAAAAGCTTGCCGTTATTTTTACTAATTAGAATTATTGCCTTTATCGCTTTTGTTCTCAGTAATTTTGCTATAGCTCTAGCCGATGTTTCCTTGGTCAACAGCCTACAGGGATTGCAGTATTTATTTTTACTGATAATTGTTTTGATTTTAAATAAGCGCTATCCTAAACTAGTTAAACAAGAAATTAGTCGCGATAATCTGTGGCAAAAAATTAGCGGTATTGTCCTAATTAATTTAGGCTTATTCTTATTGCTATGATAAAAAAGATACGTCGCCGGTGGCGCTGGATAATTGTTGGGCTAACCACTTTAATTATTTTAGGAATATTGTGGACTTGGCTCACCAAACGAGACATCTATCAGCCAGACCAGATGAGTTATGGCTTAACTTTTTCACCATTAGTTTTGCAAGACATGGGATTAGATTGGCGCGCCGCCTTTATCGAAATATTGGACGACTTGGCTGTTAAACGACTACGGCTGGTGGCCTATTGGCCAATGGTTGAACCGATCAAAAATAATTATGATTTTAGTGATTTAGATTGGCAAATAGAACAAGCGGAACAAAGAAACGCCCAAATTATATTAGCAGTTGGCGCGCGCTTGCCCCGCTGGCCTGAATGTCATTATCCCCAATGGTATAATGCCGAAAACGAAGCTGAAAGACAGCAACAGTTATTGTCTTATTTACAGACTGTTATAGAGCGCTACGACCACAACCCAGCCATCGCCGCCTGGCAAATTGAAAATGAGCCATTTTTAATCGGCTTTGGCGAATGTCCTAAATTAAATGTTAAATTATTGGATCAAGAAATAGCTTTGGCGCGCAGTTTAACTAAGAAACCAATTGTTATTACTGATAGCGGCGAACTAAGCATTTGGTTGCCGGCTGCCAAACGAGCTGATATTTTTGGCACTTCAATCTATCGCCACGTTTACAGCAAATATTTGCGTCATTATGTCACCTATCCAATGACTCCAAATTTTTTCAGGATTAAAACTAAGCTTGTTGAGCTTTTTACTAAGACTAAAAATTTAATTGTTATTGAAATGCAGGCTGAGCCCTGGGGACGCCAAGCTTATTTTACCATTTCGCCAGCTGAAAGAAATCGTACGATGAACATGGAAAAATTACAAAAAATGCTGGAATTCAGTCGCCAGAGCGGTTTTCAAACAATTTATTTATGGGGGGTAGAGTGGTGGTATTGGGAAAAACAAGTTAATCACAACTCAGAATACTGGCAATTTATAAAAAATCTGTTAGCTCAATCGGTATGAATAAAAAAGAACTACTAATCGGCCTGGATATTGGCGGTTCTAAAGTTTTGGGCCTACTTTATGACCGACAAACCGGCAAATCTTATGCGGCTAAGCGCCAACTAATTAACAAAGAAAAATTATCCGATCTATTAAACCAGCTTAATATTGAAATTAATCGGCTTTCCATGGAAGCCATCCGGCTGCAATCGAAAATAGCTGGTATTGGTATTGGTATTCCCGGATCAATTAATAATGGTAAAATTATTCGCTGCCCAAACTTACCAATACTTAACGGCCAAAAATTGGGCCAGCTTCTAGCTCCAGCCGTTAAAATAAATAATATCGTTCTAGACAATGATTTAAACTGTTTCTTGCGAGCTTATTTACAAAAACACCCCGCCTTAAAAAAACAAACCTTGGTGGTAATTGCTCTGGGCACCGGTGTTGGCGGATCAATTGCTATTAACGGCCAGAATATTATTAAACATTTAGGAATTAGCAGCGAGCTAGGTCACCTTATTGTTGATCAATCAGGCCATGATTTGGAATATTATTATCATCAGCTAACTGGCCATCCATCCGGTCGATTATTTACCGCCGCTGAAGATGGCAATCAGACAGCTCAAAGAAAAATCGATCAATTCGCCAATATCCTTGGTTTAGTGGTGGCTAATCTTAATACTATCTTTAACCCGAACTCTATTATTTTAACCGGCGGAGTTTCCCGCTATCATAAGTTTTATCTAGATCAGGTTAAAAAAATAATGAAAAACTATAGCTTCACCAACAACCGTCCTGTCTGGCGAATTGGCCATGATCAAAAAGCTGGCGCTATCGGCGCCAGCCTCTTGATTAACTAAAAACCACTTAATCTTTTTAAGCTAATTATTTTAAGCCCTTAATAATTAATCCCAGCGGGGGGCTGGTTTTTGTTTGGCCTGACCATAATTCGGCTTCAGCAATGACAGAATAATAACCATTACCTTCCGATGGCTGTTTAAAATTAAGACTGGCTAGGCCATCGCTATCAGGTAAAACAGCATCAATGAACTGCCGCTGACCATTCTTAATACTATAGTAGACCTTAATTTTAGCGGCTAATTTAGCTTGGTTGATTCTTAACTGTAAATTGATTGGAAAATCAGCCGCTCGAAAAGTTAGGCCATCAGCTGGAGATTGCCAAGCCAATGATAATGACTGGCTATTAGTCTGGTTGTTGGCGATATTTAAATCAAAAGTTAGCTCATGCTTAGAACAATTCTTAATGTCGTCACAAACCTCAACAGCTAATTTGTGCTGGCCATTGGGCAGGGAATCAAGACTTAGTTTATCGTCAAAAGGTTCGCTGGAATTAGTCTTTAATAATAGACCGTTAATATAAAAATGAACTTCTTTAACGCCGCGCGGAGCGGTAACTTTTAACTTAACCGGCAAACTATTGTCAGTTATCCGCTGTCCGGCCGTTGGACTAATAATAGTTAAATCGGGCAAGTTTTCAATGGTGTGCAAATTATCTTTTTCAGTTGGCGGCTCGGCCATATTAAATTTCTGCTTAGTAGCCCAATTTTTAACTCCGGCCTCCCACAGCTCAAATTGTGGATCAGCGGCAGCGTTATTTGGCGCCGATCCTCGCGGGTCATCACGATTAATATAATACAAAATAGAATGGCCTTGCCAGTAGCGATCCTCTTTAATCATATCTGGCGGTGTAGAACTGGTGGCCAACAAATTAGAAACTTTATCAATCATAACGGCGGTAGTGGTTGGCATAACCCCATCTAGAACAGCCTTGCCAGTGGTTTCTGTTTCCGGTTTCTTAAAATTCTCGGCCGGACCGGATAAAACACGATTCATGTAGCCATTCCAAATAGGTGCGGCCACCACACTGCCGTCGGCGCCACGACTCATTGATTTATTGTCATTATTACCAACCCAAACACCGGTAATAATTGACGGCGTATAGCCAATGGTCCAAGCATCCTTATAGTCATTGGTAGTGCCAGTTTTGGTGGCAGCGCTACGATTATTAAGTGTTAAATAATTCTTAGCACCAAAAATATACGCCCGCTCATTGTTATCACTTAAAATATCATTAATTTCCCTAGCAATTTGCGGTTCTAAAACTTTCTGTTGTTCAACTTTAGTTTCCTCCAAAACCTTGCCGCGATCATCTTCAATTTTTAAAATATAGCGAGGACGAACCATTTCACCATCACGAGCAAAAGCGCTATAGGCGGCCACATGTTCTAATAATTTAACTTCGCCGCCGCCCAACACTAAAGACAGGCCAAAACGACTCTTATCGGTTAGCGTGGTGTAGCCAAGATTTTTAGCCACAGCTAAAACATTGTCTAGCCCGGCCAGATACAGAGTTTTGACGGCCGGAATATTCAATGAACCAGCCAGGGCTTTTTTCATGGTGACCGGACCGTGTTCTTGCCCATTATAATTACTTGGTTGATAGGCCTTGTCCGGATCAAGAGAAAAATTAGTAGTCACATCAAACAAAACCGTTCGCGGCGTATAGCCCTTCATAAAAGCGGCGGCATACACAATTGGCTTAAATGATGACCCTGGTTGCCGCGGTCTTAAGACCAAATTAACCTGGCCGTCAATTTCATCATTAAAATAATCTTTAGAGCCAACCATAGCCAAGATATCGCCAGTCTTAGCATCAATAGACAATAAGGCGGCATTGCTGGCATTAAAATTTTTAGCATTCTTTTCAGCCTGAGCCGTTAAAACCTCTTCAGCAATTTTTTGTTTTTCTATATCTAAAGTGGAATAAATCTTTAATCCGCCCTGTTCAATCATCTTTTCACCATATTTCTCCGCTAACTGATCCTTGATGGCCATGACAAAATGGGGAGCAATCATGTTGCCATTTTCTTTCAACGGTTTAAATTGGACCTCAAAATTCTTGGCAACAATCGCCTCGTCTTCACTGATATATCCCTGTTTAACCATTACATCTAAAACATAGTGCTGGCGAGCAATCAACATGTCTTTGCCAGTACCATAGGGCGAATAGCGGCTAGGCGCTTGCGGTAAGGCCGCTAAAATAGCCGCTTCGGCCAAATTAACCTGATTGACGCTTTTACCAAAATAACGCTGACTGGCTGCCTCAACACCATAAGCATTGGAACCATAGGGAATTTCATTGAGATACATCTGTAAAATCTGATCCTTGGAAAAACGTTTTTCAATACGGTAGGCTAAAATTAATTCCTTAGCCTTGCGGGTATATGTTTTTTCCGAGGTTAATAAAGCATTCTTGACAAATTGCTGAGTTAAGGTCGAGCCGCCGGCATGCCGACCCAATAAAACGTTGGTTACCACTGTTCTAAACATCGCCCACAAGCTAAAGCCGCCGTGTTTATAAAAATCCTTATCTTCAATAGAAATAGTTGCTTGTTTAACATGGTCGGGAATTTGATCTAAATTGACTAGAGTTCTCTTTTGGTCACCATGAATCTCATAGAGAATAGTCTCGCCCTGGCGATCATAAATTTTAGTGCTTTGAACAACCTGGCGATCTAATAATTTATTAGGATCGGGCAAGCCGCGAGAGAACCACAAAAAAGCAATGCCACCGATAATCGCCATTATTAAAATTAAAGCGCCGAAAAACTTAATAATTTTCGGCCAATCTAGTCGCTGTCTTAATTTCGTCGACCGCTGTCGACTAGGTTTTTTAGCTCTAACAATTAAAGCGGAGCGATTAACGGTTTGATTAACAAAACGCTTGGCTGGCGCCGGTTTGCGAACTACAAGTTTAGGAATAGGCATATTAAATATGTTATTATGATAATTATAGCAAACTGACCCGATAGATTCAAAAACGGCTAGCCGATAGTTAGTTCTTGTTGTCTTTTTTTGGTTATGTTATAATGGCGGCAGAATATAAATTTTAATTTTTAGCCCTTTATTGGTTAAAACAAATTTTATGAATCAAGTTAAAAAGTTTTTGTTTGGATTGCTGGCACTGCAGTGCCTTGCTTTAAGTCCAATCGCCATTGCTCCAGCTAGAGCGCAGGTTGATTTATGGGGCGGTAACAATATCGCCAACAATGCTTTCAACAGCATTGGCTTCAGCAGAAAAGACCCACGAGAAATTGTTGCCAACATTATTAAAATTTTGCTTGGCTTTCTGGGGACTATCGCTGTTGTCTTAATTATCTATGCCGGCTTCTTATGGATGACCGCGGCTGGCAAGCCGGACAACACTAAAAAAGCCAAAGATATAATGTCCGCGGCAGTAACCGGCTTGGTGATTATTTTAATATCTTACGGTATTACAGTGTTTGTTACCAATGCCCTAAGTAATGCTATGCATTAAAATTAATTAACTATTAATAATAAATAAAGTTAAAAACTTATGAAAAAACTTTTTGTCGGCTTAACATCCTTGGTCTGGGCCGCCAGCTTGCTGTCTTTGGTCCCAGTTGCCAGCCAAGCTGCCAACACTATTACTAGCAATGATTTATGGGGCCATAATACGGTTGGGGCTTATCAGAATGAGGGCTTCTCAACCACTGATCCTCGCCAAACTGTTGCCAGAATTATTAAGGTGGCCTTGGGTTTCTTGGGATCGATTGCCGTTATTTTAATCATTTTGGCCGGCTTCAAGTGGATGACCGCGGCTGGCAATGAAGACAAAGTTGCTGAATCTAAAAAATTAATGTCCGCTGCCTTTGTTGGCTTAGTTATTATTTTAACCGCTTTTGCCTTGACTAATTTTGTTATCAACTCAGTTATCACATCTATCGGTCATTAACTGTGTCTTAATTCGCCAAACCAGTTTGGCGAATTTTGTCTCAATCTAAAATAATTTGGATTGAGACAAAATTTCTTAAACAAAATCCATGTCTAGACAGTTAATGATAATTAAACGAGTAGTCTATCTATTTGGTTTTTATTTTTTACCAATAATTGCTCGGGCCGATAATTTTGGATTGGACCGGGCTGCAAATAGCGCCGGTTTAAAAACCGAGGGCACCCTGGCAGAAAAATCAGGCCAAATCATTGGTTCTCTATTAAGTTTAGTCGGCGTCATCTTCTTAATCTTAATGGTTTATGGTGGAATTACTTGGATGACTGCCAGCGGTAATGATAAAAGTGTTGAAAAAGCTAAGAATATCATAACTTATGCTGTGATCGGCTTGATAATAATCTTATCAGCTTATACAATCACCGCCTTTCTGGGCGGAACGCTGGCCAAATAATATGTTTTGGCAGAACAAAAAAAACTTATTGATTATTTTTTTAATTATACTTTCGGCTATAGGCCTGGCGGCTAAAGCAGAGTCTAATAGCATCACTGCTAATAATGCTTTTGGTTATTTTTTTGGTAGCGCCCAAAAAACAGCCGAACAGATGGGTTATGTGGCTAATACTACTGATGGCACCAGCCTACTGCTTATCAAGGTTGCAGCGCTGATTGGTTTTGCTTTAAGTTTAGTCGGCGTCATCTTCTTAATCTTAATGGTTTATGGTGGAATTACTTGGATGACTGCCAGCGGTAATGATAAAAGTGTTGAAAAAGCTAAAGGAACTATTTCTCGGGCGGCTATTGGCTTAATTATTGTTATCTTGGCGTATGCAATTACTTTATTTGTTATTAATCGATTATAATTATGGCCGCTAATCTTAAAGATGCCTTTTCGGACAACCAATTAAATCAGACTGCCGTAGCGGCCGGCTATGACCCGACCCAAAATAATGCTTTAACAACTGTTGGCAATTTTATAACTATTATCCTTGGCTTAATTGGTGTTATTTTTTTAGCTTTAATAATTTATGGCGGTTTTTTGTGGATGACCGCGGCTGGCAATGATAAACAAGTAGACAAGGCCAAGGCTATTATTAGTCAAGCAACTGTCGGCCTTATAATTATAATCTTGGCCTATGCAATAACCTTTTTTATTATTAAAATTCTTCCATAACTTTATGTCAAAAACAAATATTTTAGTGATAAGACTGGTTTCTTTAATAATAGCTGTCGGCTTTATAGGTGTTCCTGTAGCCAAAGCTGTGCCGCCAGCAACACTGGACAATCTTAAAATCGTAGCATCGCCGAGTTACCAAAACTCAACCAATGAAAATACTTTGTTTGACAATGCCTCATTGATTATAAAGACTATTTTAGAATTATTGGGCTTTATCTTTGTTGTCTTAATGATTTACGCTGGCATTCTTTGGATGACTGCCGGTGGCAATGAAAAACAAGTAGAAAAAGCCAAAAATATAATTAAACAAGCGCTTACTGGTTTGATTATTGTGGTGTTGGCCTATGCGATAACTTATTTTATCTTTACTAGGTTGCCGGGCGGTGGACTTGGAACTGGTCCAGCCTAAGAAAAAACCCGCTCCAAAGAACGGGTTTCGTGTCAAAAAAATTTTTAATCGTTATTGTTGTTTATTCACAATAACGATTGCTTTTTGTCCGGCCGACACTGGCCGGACAATGCTTGCCCTTTGGTTGTCGCCCCAGGCGACAACAAAGGACAACCAGCCCACGGGAACTCTAGCCGTTGATCGGCTAGAAGCGCCGGGGGCTAATCTGATGCCAGCGTAGGGCCCGTCCAATACGGTTACCCAATAGTCGCTGGCATTAACCAGGATTGCCAGCGTGGTGCTACCTCCACCGCCCACCTGGGCGGCTAGATCTAGCCACTGCTGGCTCTCAGCCGGCGTGGCCGCCTGCTGAGCCCTGGTTAAATAGTTGACCTTGGTCTCAACCAGACTTTGCTGAGACCGGGTCTCTAGCCAGTCGTTGACTGGCATGGAGCCGCTGGCGTTAACCGCCAGCAACTGCTGGCTGCTGGCATGGAGCCGAATCTCGGCTCTAGTAGTATTCCTGTTGACACTACAACCGGCTAATAATATGACCAGCAGAATAAGGGCGATAGTGTTTCTCATGAAACACCTCCTTTCTTTCTTTATTTATTTATTTTAATAGGTACAATATTGTACTATACCATAAAATAACAAAACGGTCAATAGTTATTGACAAATTTGCTCAACCTGGTATAATTAATTTATTGCTAGTTTATGATTAAACTGGCTTTTTTATTAGCCAATTTATTTTTATCAAGAATATGTCAGAACTAATGAGCGCTATTAAGCTGATTTGCGAAGAAAAAAACCTTAGCTATGATGCGGTAATTGAAACCATTGAAGCCGCCTTGGCCGCCGCTTATCGCAAGGATTATGGCGACAAGAACCAAAATATTAAAGTTAATTACAATGAAGATTTGTCTAAAATCAAAGTCTTTGATGTAAAAACCGTTGTTGAGGATATGCCACTTCCGGCTTTTAGCGCCCCATTAACTCTCAAAAATTTACAAGATTCCACTATTACTATTGATCCGGAGGCGGCCAAGGAAGCAGTTAATTTTCAAACCGAAGATCAATTGCAAGCCGAAATCCGCGACGAGAATGGCGAAATTATCCGCAAATTTAATCCCAAAACCGAAATTCAGCTCTGTGAAGCTCAATTAATTAAACCGGGCATTAAACTTGGTGAAGAAATTATTACTGAATTGCCGGTGCAAACGGATTACGGCCGGATGGCTGCTCAAACTGCCAAACAGGTTATTATTCAAAAATTACGCGAAGCTGAACGTAATATGATTTATGAAGACTTTAAAGATAAGGAACACGAAGTCATTAGCGGTATTATTCAGCGCCGAGAAGGACGCAATATTTTGGTTGATGTCGGTAAAACCGCTGGCATTATCCCGCCACAACATCAAATTGCTGGCGAGGCGTACCGGCCGAACAGCCGTATTAAAGTTTTTGTGGAAGAAGTTCGTGTCAGCAATCGCGGTCCAGAAATTGTGCTATCTAGAACCGCTGATGAAATTCTAAGTAAAGTTTTTTATTTAGAAATACCAGAAATCTCCAATGGATTGGTGGATCTTAAAGCGGTCGCGCGAGAAGCGGGCAGTCGTTCCAAAGTAGCGGTTATCGCTAATAGTGATAATGTTGACCCGATTGGCTCTTGTGTCGGTCAGCGCGGATCTAGAATCCAAACCATTATTAATGAGGTTGGTGGAGAAAAGATTGATATTATTGAATACAGTGATGATGCTGCTAAGTTTATCGCCAACTCGTTGGCGCCAGCCAAAATTGAACAGGTGGAACTAGACCATGAAACCAAACAAGCTGTTATTACGGTTGATCCAGAACAATTGTCTTTAGCTATCGGCCGTGATGGTCAAAATGTCCGCTTGGCTGCTCGCCTAACTGGTTGGCATCTGGATATTACCACTAATCAAGACCAACAATTAATTGACGACGAACCAGAACCAATAATTGAACCGGAAAAAGAGGTAGTTAAAGAAAAGAAAGTTAAAAAAACGACTACGAAGGCAACGGTTAAAAAGACAACTAAAAAGACAGCTGCTAAATAATTAATTAGTTCACCGAATGTTTTTCTTTCGTTACGGTGAAGATGATTTTCAAATAAAACGCGCTATTCGCCAACAGCTGGCTGATTTTAATCAATCAGCTGTCGAAGGAGCAATCCATCTAAATGCTGCTGAAATAGACAGTTCGGTTTTGTTTAACGCTATCGGCAATCAATCTCTTTTCCAACAAACTAAAATTATTATTTTAGATAATCCTTTTAGCAGTAAGAATGCCGAGCTGTTAGATGGTTTATGTGTTTTATTAAATAATCACGAGCAAAAATCAACGGCATGGTTGTTGTTGATTAATGAGACCAATCTTAAGCTTAAATATCAAGCCGGTAAAAATCGACCGGTTATTGTTGATATTGAGGGCAGATCTAGGCCATTAACCAAGGCACAAGAAAAACTATTTACATTATTGACAGCCGATACCAAACAACAACAATATTATCCGCGATTAACCGGATTGGCGGCGGAAAACTTGCTAGAAACCTTAATTAAAGAACACGGCGGACAGATGGCGCCGTCAGCTAAAAAACTTTTATTAGAGCTTACCAATTATAATTTCTGGCAAATTAGCCATGAATTAAATAAGCTTATAAACTATCAGGCTTCTATTAACCCCAAAATAGTCATAGACGACGACTTGGTCCGTCTTTTGGTTAATGACACCTCTCGTCACTTATTTGAGTTTATAGAAGCGTTTAGCCGCCAAGATTTATCAACTTCCGCCGGCCTATTGGAAGAAATTTTTGCCAACGAAGATGATTTAGCTATTAGTGTTGCTCTCCTTAATCGTCAAGCATTACAATTCTTACAGATAAAAGCTCGGCTAGCGGCCGGTCAAACAACCACTAGTTTGGAAAAATCTTTAGGCCTACCAATTAGCGTTAGCCGCAAACTAATCCAACAAGCCAATCTTATTCAATTGGTTAGTTTACAACAATTAGTAGATAACTTAACTAAATTTGATTGGTCAAAAAAACGCAGCCGGGGAAATTTGGCAGCGCTTTTTACTTTGTTATTAATTAATCATGCTAATCAAAAATAGACCTGATTACTTACGAAGCGGCACAATAATATATTGATAATTATCGTCTTTGGGGACGCTAATTTGACAGGCGGCGACATCGTCAATCAGTTTGATTATTACTTGCCCAGCTGATAAAACATTTAAACACTCCAAAAGATAACGATAATTTAGACGAACATTATTATTTTGTCCATCAATTTTGGCCGGCAAATCAGCCTGCTGGCTGCCGGCTTGTCCCCCCACTGCCTCAATAATAATTTTTTGCTCAAGACTATTAATAGTTATATCAATAGCATTGGTTATATTAGTGCTAAAAATAGAGGCCATTTTAATGGCGCGCGATAATTCACCGCGATCAATAACGGCTTCAGTTTTAAAATTAATTGGCATGACTTGTTCATAATCTGGATAATGTCCTTCAATTAACCGGGAGATAATTGTTGTTCCCTGATAAACAAACATGGCCTGATTATCTGATAAAAATAATTTTAATTGATCGGCGTCACCGGACAATTCATCAGTTGTTGAATTAATAATTCGCGAGATTTCCTGCATTGTTTTAAAAGGAATAATAACCTTTAACCCGTCAGCGCTAATTTGACCAAGATTTAAAGAAAAATCTAATTCAGTTTTAGCTAAACGAAAACTATCAGTGGCCACTAAGTTCATTGTTTTATTTTTAATGTCAAATAAAACACCGGTTAGCTCCAGACGATTGTCACCGGGGTTGATGGCAAACAATATTTGACTAAGCGCATTCTTTAAACTGGCAACCGATAAATTGAAGCCAATTTTTTTATCAACTTGTGGAATAACTGGAAAATCTTGTGCTTCCTGTCCTTTAATTACTGTATTATATTGCTGGCAATTAATTTTTAATTCTTGTTTATCTAAAGAAATATCTATTTTTTCGTTGGGCAACAAGGCGATATAGTCGCTTAATATTTTCGCGTCAACGGTTATTTCGCCATCCTTGTCAGCCTTGCCACGAATTTGTTTAGTAATAGCAATCTCTAAATTGGTGGCTGATAAATTAATTAATCCATCTTTGATACTAATTAAAACATTATTCAGTATTGGCATATTGGCATTTTTAGTAGCAATATGACCAACTGTGTTTAATCCTTGATGGAGATTTTTTTGTAGAATGGTTAATTTCATATTAATTTATAATATATAAATAAAGAGATAATAATAAAGCCTGGGTAAAAGTTGATAACTAATTTTTAACTGCTAACTTGGCTAAAAAATAATTATTAAAGTGGGGATAAAAAATTAATAACCAGTGGGTAATTAGTGGACAAAAAAGATAATTATTAGTTAGCTGTGGATTATTATTAGTTTTCCCCAAAATTATAACAACAATGTTAATAAGTTGATGTGATCGCTTGCGCGATTTGCTCCAAGTCTTGTTTTAATTGATTATTAGTTTTTAAATCAGCTTCAATCTTGGCACAAGCATACATGGCGGTGGTATGATCACGTCCGCCTAATTCTTGACCGATAGCCGGAAATGAGGCATTAATTTTGGTGCGTAATAAATACATGGCAATTTGTCTCGGACCAACTAATTCTCGTTTGCGGCTTTGACCGGTTAATTCGGTGACATTAGTATTATAAAAATTAGCCACAGCTTCTAATATTTTTTGGGGCGTGGATAAATTACTGGTTTGAATAGAGATAAAAAAATCTTTTAATACTTGCTGGGCCACTGCTATGTCTGGTGAACAATTATGAAATTGGCAAAAGCCCATAATTCGGTTAAGAGCGCCCTCTAATTCCCGAACATTGTTATTAATATTAGTCGCAATATATTGGACAACAGATTGATCTAAAGGAAATTGTTTTTGTTGACATTTGGTATTTAAAATAGCCATTCTGGTTTCTAGGTCCGGCTGACTGATATCGGCCACCATACCCCATTCAAAACGAGTAATTAATCGAGCCTCCACTGCTTTCATACTGCGCGGCGGTCGGTCGGAGGTAATCACTATTTGTTTGTTGGCCCGATGCAGCTGATCAAAAGTATGAAAAAATTCTTGCTGCGTGCCGTCTTTCCCGGCCATAAATTGAATGTCATCAATTAATAACAAGTCAACATTGCGATATAAGCTTTTAAAAGTATTGCCTCGGCCATGATAGACAGCCTCAACATAATCATTAGTAAATTTTTCTGAAGTTACATAAAGAACTTTTTTACCAGACTTAATTAGTTCATGGCCGATCGCCTGCAGTAAATGGGTTTTACCTAAACCAACTCCGCCGTAAATAAAAAGGGGATTATAGGTTTCACCTGGCTGACGCACGGCGGCCCAACAGGCAGCGTGGGCTAGCTCATTATGTTTACCAACAACAAAAGTTTCAAAAGTATAACGCGGGTTTAGTCCGGCGACCAAGCCGGTTTGTTGATTGGCTGTTAGTTTGGGCTCAGGTGCAGTTTTTATTGGCTGGTGATTGGTGGTTAATGCTGAATCAGTTGATTTTTGGTTTTCGGTAGTTAAAAAATTAGTAATTGACGCGGTTTGTTGAGGTTTAAGTTTGATAATATATTTTATGTCCGTTGGTTTTTCCCCAGTGATTTTATTAAAAATATGAACGATTTCTTGGCTAAACTTGGTTTCAAACCAGGCCCGAGTAAAACCATTAGGAACCCCGATAGTTAAAACACTATTCTCATAGCTAGAGATAAACGAGTTTTTAAACCAAGTAGTAAAGTTGGCTTTAGAGATGGTTAATTCGGCTTCGCCTAAAATAGCTTGCCAAATTTGTTCTAAAGAGGGGTGTTCCATAATATTTAGATTAGCAGATTATTTTTATTATAACAGGCTTGGTTTTTTCGGCAACCCAAAAATAAGTTGATAAGTTTGTTAATAACCTGTGGACAAGTTTAGGTTCAGATTAAGTATTGACCAAAGCTAAATTAGCTGTTATGCTAGCAGCTAGACTGAACCAGTTTGAAGTTAAGTCTTTTTAAATTCCTGACAATATGCCAAAACGCACCTATCAGCCAAATAATCGGCGCGCTCATAAGAAGCATGGTTTTTTAAAGAGAATGCTGACAAAAAATGGCCGAAATGTTTTAAGACGCCGTCGCAATAAGGGGCGGAAAAAATTAACCAAATAAAACTTTGGTTAATTTTTTTATATATGTTAAAGAAACAATTTCGTTTAACCAAAAAGAAAGACTTTGATCGTCTTTTTCAGGCGGACAGCCATAAATATTATGGCAATAAATTAGCTGTTCGGCTGGCGGCCAACGGGTTGAGTTATAATCGATTTGGTTTTATCATTAGTCGCCATTTGTGCCGGCTGGCTGTTGGCCGCAATTTAATTCGTCGCCGACTGGCTGCTGTGATTAAACAAGATTATAGTAAACTTCAGCCTGGTTATGACATTGTTATTTTATTATTAACCAAGCAACCGACCATTAAATTATCTGACTTACAAGAAGAATTAACCAAAGCTTGGAAAAGATTAAGAATAATAGTATGATGTTTATTAGAACATTAGACAATTTTTTAGCCGCTGTTGCTTGTCGGGTGATTAGATTTTATCAAAAATCACTATCACCGGATCATGGATTTTTAAGTCGTCGTTTTTCTAGTGGTTATTGCCGCTTTCGTCCAACCTGCTCAGAATATTCGCTAGCTGCCTTTAAAAAATACGGGTTTTTAAAGGGCGGTTTATTGTCTATTGGACGGATTTTGCGTTGCCATCCATGGTCTAAAGGCGGTTGGGATCCGCTTCGTTAAATTTTAATAAATATATGGGACATATTTTTACAATTATTTTTTATCAACCGGTACTTAATTTATTGGTTTTTTTCTATAATATTTTGCCGGGTCATGATATCGGTTTAGTTATTGTGGCCTTGACGGTGGCTATTAAATTAATTTTATGGCCATTATCACAAAGAGCTTTAAAGTCGCAGCAGGTAATTAGTCAGTTGCAGCCAAAAATCAAAGAAATACAAAATAAGTATAAAGATAATAAAGAGGAGCAAGGTCGAGCGATGATGGCGCTTTATCGTGAAGCCAAGGTTAATCCGACATCGTCCTGCTTGCCCCTTTTAATTCAATTACCCTTTTTGTGGGCGGTTTTTCGGGTGTTTCGGGACGGATTATCCAATAAATCATTGGCATTGGTTTATCCATTTATTAGCCGTCCAGAATTGCTGCAAACCACATCTTTTGGTATAATAGATTTGTCCAAGCCGAATATTTTTTTGGCAATTTTAACTGGATTGGCTCAATATTTTCAAGCCAAAACAGCTACCCGACAAACACCGCCAGCGGCTGGCGGCCAAGCTGAAGAGTTATCGTCAATAATGAATAAGCAGATGTTGTATTTTATGCCAGTGATGACTGTCGCTATTTGTTGGAGATTGCCGAGCGGTTTGTCGTTATATTGGTTTTTATCTAGTATTTTAACTATTTTGCAACAAATTTATTGGTTTAAAAAACATAAGCATAATAATTAAATCAAACAAGCTATATGATTCTTTATCGCCAAATTATTAAACAGGCCTGGCATAACACCATCAAGAATAGTTGGTTGTGGGTTGCCGGTGTTCTGGCTGCCTTATTGACTAATGTTGGCCAGTATAGCAATCTATTCAGTTCGTTGGACGGCACTAATAGCTGGTTAAGAATCAACCAGAGTTTAGTTGAATTTTGGTCTAAGGCAACCATGGTTGTTAAAGGTGCGATTAGTAGCCCGCTGCTATTATTGATTTGCTTGCTTATTGTTGTCTTGGTTATGGTGGTGTTGTTTTTGGCGGTTAATAGTCAGATTTTTGTAGTTAAACAGGTTAAATTAGGATTAAAATCTGGCGAACAGCCACTTCCTCGACCAAAGGCGAGTCTCTGGAAACAATTAGTTAGCAATTGGCCAATATTTTGGCCAGCGGTCGGGGCAATAGTTGCGGTTAAAATTTTATTATTAGTATGTTTGTTAATTATTAGCGCGTTAATGGCAGCTATTTATGCTATTCATCAGCCGATTATCAGTTCTTTCTTATATGTGCTTTTATCCTTGTTGGCGCTGGCTTCAATTTGGTTGATAGCAGTTTGGGCTCGCTATTGGATATTGTTGTTATTGACCAGTAAAAAAGGCAATTTATTGCTGTCGGCTCGACAGGCCTGGGAACTACTCAAGCGAAACATTTTGGTTAGTCTAGAAATGTCAATAATTATTGCATTAATAAATTTATTGGCTTATTTGTTGTGGATATTTGTTATATATTTATTAGCTATTCCTTTTGTTTTACTAACGCTAATACTAATCAAATATTTGGCGGTTAGCCAGTTGTTATTAATTACCATTGCTAATATTCTCTTAATTGCCAGTTTATTGATTTTGGTTGGTTTTATGGTGGTATTTGAGGTTAGTTTATGGCTTAACTTTATGAATAATCTAGATAATCAAAAGATTATGAGTAAGTTAAAGCGGATTTTTAAACGGCGTTAAATTGAACAAAAGATATTCAATAAGCAAAAAGCCCGCTAAAAGCGGGCTTTTATTATCTTTTTGGGTTGACTGGACTGAAAAAATATTGTAAGGTAAGAGCAGAAAAATGTTTAGTTTATTCTGGCCGATAATCACTGGCTAGATTTTGATTATCTTTAATTATGAACGTTACTGAGCTAGCTCGTCATCTAAGAGTTTCACCGCAAGAGTTACGCGATATTTTGCCGCGCATCGGTTTTGATATTGGTCAACGGGCAATTAAGATTGATCAACGATTGGCCCAGCGAATTATCAAAGAGTGGCCGCGATTGGTTCGCGAACTTAAGAATCGCGAAGAACGAGAGCGTCGTCAAGAGGAAGCAGTGGCCGCTGTTCGCGCCGAGCAACGAGTGGTCAAAATTGGCTCAGTGGTTACTATTAAAGATTTAGCCAATAGTTTTGGTTTGCCGGTTAATCGTATTTTGGCGGAATTAATGAAAAATGGCATTTTCGCCTCTTTAAACGAGAAGATTGACGCCGATACTGCTATGATTATTGGTAGCGAGTTAGGAATTGAGGTGGTGGTAGAAAATGCCGCTGACAATAAAAAAGATGAGGTTGACCTACTAGAAGAAAGTCGCCGTAATCAAGGTGATCAAGCTGATTTAGAGGTGCGTCCGCCGGTTATTGTGGTAATGGGGCACGTTGATCATGGTAAAACTAAGCTGCTGGACGCTATTCGGACGACCGATGTTGTTGCCACTGAAGCAGGCGGCATTACTCAACATATTGGTGCCTACCAGATTACTCGTAAAGGTAAGGTTGTGACTTTTATTGATACTCCTGGCCATGAGGCTTTTACCGCTATGCGTAAGCGCGGTGCCAGAGTGGCTGACTTAGCTATCTTGGTCGTGGCGGCTGACGATGGTGTTAAGCCGCAAACGATTGAAGCTTATAGAATAATTGAAGAAGCCAAGATTCCTTTTGTAGTGGCGATCAATAAAATTGATAAGCCAGAGGCTAATATTGAAAAAGCCAAGCAAGAATTGGCCAATCAATTAAACTTATTAGCTGAAGACTGGGGCGGTAAAGTGGTGATTTGTCCAATATCGGCCAAGCAGAGGCTAGGTATTGAGGATTTATTAGATACTATTCTTTTATTAGCTGATTTAGAGGAAAGTAGTCGGCTGGCTAATCCAAAACTAGAAGCGATTGGAACGATTATTGAATCACATGTTAATAAAAGCGAAGGACCAGTAGCGACAGTTTTAGTGCAGAATGGAACACTAAAAATTGGTGACACGCTGATTTGTAATGAACAGTATTATGGTCGTGTTCGGGCTCTAAAGAATTATCGCGGTCAAAATATTAAACAAGCCGGTCCATCAACACCGGTTAAAATTATTGGGTTGAAGGCGACTCCAGAGATTGGTGATGTTGTGCGCGTCGGTCAGGCGGATCGCAGCAACAAGGTTAAAGTGGCAACCAAGAGCTATAATCAGGCCATTACTCGGGTTCATGATAATGGATCATTTGGCGGGCAGACAATTAACCTAATTGTAAAGTCCGATGTGTTTGGTAGCGGTGAAGCTATTGAAGAATCGTTATTAAAATTAAACAACGAAGAGGTAGCTGTGCGAATTATCCACCGCAGCTTAGGCAATATTACCGAGGGTGATATTACGCGAGCTGAAGCTAATCAGGCTAGAATTATTGGTTTTAGTGTGAAAGCGAGCGCTCAAGTTGAAGATTTAGCTCGCAGCAAAGAAGTGGTTATTGAACAATATGAGATTATTTATGATTTGATTAATAAGATTAAAAAAGAGATGCAGGACTTGATGCAGCCGGAGATTAGGCGAGTTGATTTGGGTCGTTTGAAAGTATTGGCGATTTTTCATTTTGAAGGCGACGGTCAGGTAGTCGGCGGCAAGGTTTTAGATGGCAGCATTAAAGCCGATTGCCAGTTAGAAATCGTGCGCAATAAAGAAATTATCGGGCAGGGTAAGTTATTAAAACTACAATCAGGCCGACAAGACGTTAGCGAAATTTTAGTTGATCAGGAGGGTGGATTACAGGTCAGCAGCCAGACAACTATTGAGGTTGGCGATATTCTTCAGGCTTATCGCGAAGACAAATTGTTTAAAAAAATGTAATTATGGCGGTTGATAATAGGCGGTTGAACGATTTATTGCGACAAAAAATAGCCGAATTAGTTAATCAGTTAGTTGAATTTTATAATGGCTTAATCACCGTCTCTTATGTTAATTTAAGCGGTGACGGTCAGGAGGCCAAGGTCGGCGTTTCGGTTTTACCAATTGGTTTATATGGCACCGCCTTGCGGCAATTGCGCAAAAATTCAGCTGAAATAGCTAAGCGGGCGGCTCGAGCGTCTCGTCTTAGTAAAATACCGCGGATTATCTGGTTAATCGATGATACCGCTGAAAGAGCTGCTGATTTAGATAGGGTTATGGAGCAAGTTAATTAGCTTATGGATCAGGCGTTAGCTAAGAGAGCTTGGCAAGTGTTGCGTCAAGCTGAAAAATGGTTAATTATTACTCACCACAACCCTGACGGCGATGCTTTGGCATCGACCAATATTTTTTTAGAGATAGCCGCTCAATTAGATAAGCCAGCGTTGGCTTACGGTGCTAATCAACCAAGTGATAATTTTGGTTTTTTGTCTAAGACTAGCCAGCTCACCGATCAGCTTGATTATAAGCAATTTAAACAGTTTTCGGTGGTAATTGTGGTTGATTGTGGCAGCGCTAGCCGGACCAAATTAGCTGATTGGTTAAAACAAGATTTGCCCGGACAAACAATCATTGAATTTGATCATCATGAGCCGCAAGATAATTATGCTGATATTAGCTTTAAAGAAAGTCAGGCGGCAGCTACAGTTGAGGTGATTCATGATTTTTTAACCGCTATTCGTTGGCCAATTAACACTGAAATTGCTCGATCAATTTTAACTGGCCTGGTTACTGATACTGGTAATTTTTTATATTCCAACACTACTGAAAAAACCACTAAATTGGCGGCCAAGATGATGCTCTTGGGCGCGCGTTTGCCAAAAATTATCAATCAAACGCTGGCGAGTAAGAATTTGGCGGTAATGCGATTATGGGGACGAGCGTTAAGTCGTCTGAAAATTAATCCTGATTATTTGTTGGCGGTAGTGATTATTCAACAGAAAGATTTACTTGAGTTCGGGCTGACAAGCGATGATTTATCGGGCTTGATTGGATTGATTAATAGTCTTCAAGGGGTGACGGGTAATTTGCTTCTAGTTGAAACCGACGACGGTCAGCTGAAGGGCAGTTTAAGAACTAATCAGATTAATGTTGATATGTCTTTTTTGGCCAGTCTTCTTGGCGGTGGCGGCCATCAAAAAGCGGCTGGCTTTACTATTCCCGGTAAGATTATTGGCGACAACGACCAACTTGTTATCGCTTAGCGAATATTCTTAAAATAAGCCATTTGTGCTATAATCAAGTTATTAATTTTAATAACTATATGGAAAAAATTTTTAAAACTATTTGTGGTGGGCTCAACAAAATAATTGTTAGTCTAACCATTGTTGGCGTTTTACTTTTAGTCCTAAGCTTCTTAACGGTTTGGACTGATTTTATGGCCAAATTGGTGTTGGGCATGGTTATTTTATTGCTGGCTTATGCGCTTTTATCTACCGCTTATCGTTTATGGAAGTTTAGTCAAGATTTAAATAATTTTTGGAAAATAAAAAAATAAGCTATGGCAAAAAAGAAAATAAACAAATCAGTTTGGTTTTGGTTAATTATAGTTTTAGGGGTGGCAGTCTTGGCAGTCATAAGCTGGCGAATTATTCCTCGCCGCCAACCAATTAATATGGATGAACTTGGCTGGGATAATTTGTATCATTATCGTAATCAAGAGCTTAATTTTAGTTTAGATTTACCAGAACAGTTCATTTATTATCAAACCGAAAGAACCAACTCCGCTGATTACCGGGAAATTCGGTTTTATGTGCCGACTAGCGATCCCGATTATCTTTATGAGGCCTTGCCGAGCTATGCCAAACCAATCATTGTCAGAGTTTATGATGAACAAGCCTGGAATGCTTTAAGTGACAATGAGGAAAGCAAGAGTGATTTTCAAAAGATTACTATTAAAAACGGTCAAGTTTATTTAATTCGGTTCTGGGATCGTCAGCCTAAGGATTGGCAAGATAAGTGGAGCGATGAAATGAAGGCAGCTATCAGCCAGTCATTAAAATAACCAATCATCAATCATAAAACATCCCGACTTCAGGGGTGTTTTATTATATTTTAAGCTGTTCAATGCGCTGTTTTTCCCGTATAATATAAATATGAAAGCCACTAAGGAAAAACTGGTAGTTGTCGATGGTAACGCCGTTATTTATCGGTCATTTTATGCAGTTCAATCAGGTTTGTCATATAATGGTCAAGCCACTAATGCTGTTTATGGGTTTTTTAGTGTTTTGTTTAAAGTTGTCAGCGAATTACAACCGCAATATTTATTAGTTGCCCTAGATCGTCCCGAGCCAACCTTTCGTCACCAATTATCCGTTGATTATAAGGCGCAGCGGATTAAACAGCCTGATGAACTATATAGCCAGATTCCAATCATTAAGCAGTTGTTAAAAACTATGGCAGTGCCAGTCTTGGAGTTGGCTGGCTATGAGGCCGACGATATTATTGGCACTGTTGTTAATAGAGTGCCGCCGAGTGTGCAATGTTATATTGTTACCGGGGATAAAGATAGTTTTCAGCTGGTTAATGAGCAGGTTAGTGTTTATTGGCTAAAGCAAGGTTTACAAAAGACGGTTATCTTGAACCAGGAGGGAGTCAAACAGGTGTTAGGATTAGAGCCGCGGCAGGTGGTTGACTATAAAGCCCTGCGGGGTGACCCGAGCGACAACATTCCCGGCGTCCCTGGTATTGGTGATAAAACAGCGCTTGATCTATTAAAATCTTTTGATACTCTTGATAAATTGCAAGAAGTTTTGGCGGTTGATTTGGTAGATGAACGAATTAAGCCGCGCTGGCGGCAATTAATCAAGGACAATCAAGCCAGCCTAGATTTAAGTCAGCAACTGGCAACAATTGACTGCAATGTGCCATTGGATTTTGTTTGGCCAGTAGCTAGGTTTGGCGACTTTGACATAATTACTGTGCGCCAAGCTTTTTTGGATTGGCAATTACGTAGCTTAATTCCGCGTCTGGAAAAACTGGCCGATCGATCAATTAAAAGCGTTACTCAACCACCGGCGGTGGCTAGGTTGCCGATTATTGCCGTTAAAAATATTAATGAATCCGCTAGATTGGCGGCTGAATATACTGAAAAAACGATTAATTTACTACCGTTATGGGATGGCGAACGATTAACTAAATTGATTTTAGGCAGCTCAGATCAATTATTGGAGTTTACTGTCGCCGGCCCAGCTCAACAGGAATTATTTCAAAGCAGCGCTGATGAGCCAGTGGATATTATAAAGCCATGGCAACCGATTTTTGAGAACAAGCAGGTCAAAAAAATAATTTTTCAATCTAAAGAGGTTAGTAAATTTTTATTCAAATCGGCCATTAAGCTTGCCGGTTTGGCCGGCGATCCGTTATTGGCCAATTATTTACTTAATCCTGGAGCCAGACAAGCTAGTTTAGTTGATATCGGACAGCAGGTTGGTTTTAATTTGGAACCGGCAGGCGATGCATTAACAATGACGGATAATTATTATCAAAATTGTGGCCAATTGACGGCTATTCACCAAAAATTGGCGGAGCAGTTAAAAGCCAACAGCTTATTAGATATTTATCAAAGAATTGAACTGCCTTTAACTAAAGTCTTGGCGGTGATGGAACTTAATGGTATTAAAATTGACCAAGCTCGGTTGATTAGCTTGGCGAAGGAGTGGCAGGCCAAATTAGCCAAACTCACTCAAGAAATTTATCGGCAAGCTGGGCAGGAGTTTAATATTAACTCGCCCAAACAGCTGCAAGTCATTTTATTTGATCATTTAAAATTAAGCAGTAAGGGGCTAGCCAAAACCAAAAGTGGGCCATCAACCGATGCGGCCAATCTACAAAAGCTAAAACAGCAACACCCAATAATTAATCTATTGATTGAATATCGTGAATTATCTAAACTGCTTAACACCTATGCTTTGGCTTTACCAAAATTAATTAATCATAATGATGGTCGATTGCATGCCAATTTTCAACAAGCGATAACAGCGACGGGGCGGTTATCGGCCAGTGAACCGAATTTACAAAATATTCCAACCAAGACGGAAATTGGAAAAAAATTGCGCCAAGCTTTTATTGCTGATCCGGGTTGTCAGTTGATTAGTTTTGATTACTCACAGATTGAGTTGAGGATTATGGCTAGTCTGGCTAATGAACCGAGCATGATTGCTGATTTTGCCGCCGGTCGAGACATTCACTTGGCCACGGCAGCCAAGATTAACGATATTCGTCTTGATCAGGTTAGCGATCAGCAGCGACGGGCAGCCAAGGCGGTTAATTTTGGTTTGCTATATGGTCAAGGGCCGCACGGTTTGGCGGAAGCAACCGGACTCAGTTATAGTGCGGCCAAGGATTTTATTGATCAATATTTTGTTATCTATCCACGCATTGCCGAGTATATGAACAAAGCCATTGATCAAGCTCGTCATTGGGGTTTTGCGGCGACTGTTTGGGGCCGGCGTCGTTATCTGCCCGACTTAGATAGTCCTAATCAGGCTATTCGTCGTGCTGCCGAGAGAATGGCCATTAATCTACCGATTCAAGGAACAGCCGCCGATATCATGAAAGCAGCGATGATTGCAGTTGACGATTGGTTGTCTAAGAATTTTAATCAGCGGCAAGCCAGGCTTATTTTACAGATTCACGACGAGATATTAATTGAGGCAGCTAGCGAAGAGGTGGACAAAATAATGACGGCAGTGCCAAAATTAATGACCGACGTTATTGATTTAACAGTCAGCTTAGTGGTTAGCGCTAAGACTGGTTTTAATTGGGCTGAATTATAAATATATGATAAATTGGCAAGATTATTCAGCTAAGCGAATTGCTGTTCTGGGTCTTGGTTCGGAAAATGAAGCCTTAATTTTGTGGTTAGCTGAACAGAACGTGGCGATAGATATTACTATTTATGATCGTCGTCCGCTTGAAGCCATTGCTGACAAGAAAGAAAAAATTATGCGTGCGGTTGGACCATTAACGGTTAGCTGGCGATTAGGTGAGCAATCTTATGATAGTCTAGAGGATTATGATGAATTGTGGCGATCGCCAGGTTGGCCGATTTTTTGTCCGCAAGTTCAAGGAGCATTACAAAATGGACGAAGATTAAACAGCCCGATGAATTTATTTTTTGAGACTTGTCCTCGGCAACGGATGATTGGCATTACCGGCAGCAAAGGTAAGGGTACGACTAGCAGTTTAATTGCCAATATTTTAGAGGCGGCTGGCCAGCCAGTTTTGTTGGGTGGTAATATTGGCGTGCCACCGTTTTCTTTTATTAATAGAATTAATGATCAGTCGTGGGTTGTTTTAGAATTATCCAGTTTTCAGTTAGAAGATTTGCAATATAGTCCGCACATTGCCGTTATAACTAATATTTATGAAGAGCATTTGGCTCCAGCTGATCCGCTTAATCCTAATTATCATAAAACCCCTGAAGATTATTGGTTGGCCAAGCAACAGATATTTCGACAGCAAAAAGCGGGAGATTGGTTGGTTGTTAATTATAAATTAGAAAATAAATTAGATAACAATCTAATTAATAGTCAAGTTAAATTTTTTAGTGAGTTAAATTGGCCAAGTCATTTGGTTGGACAACACAATCAAGAGAATATCGCCGCTGCTCAGGCAGTGATTGAAATCATTGGTTTGTCGGAAAAAATCAGCCGACAAGCAGTGGCTAATTTTAAGGGTCTAGAACATCGGTTGGAGTTTGTAGCTACCAAAGACGGAGTTAGTTATTATGACGATAGTTTTGCGACTAATCCAATCGCCACCACGATTGCTATTAAAGCTTTTAATCGTCCAGTTATTTTATTAGCCGGCGGGGCTGATAAGGGGAATAATTTTAGGCCGTTAGCCCAAACAATTGTAGAGCATTCAGTTAAAACGGTGATTTTGTTTGATGGCACTGCTTCACCACGAATTAAAAGTGATTTATTGGCGACTGGTTATCCAGAGGAGATGATTTTATCAGCCGGCAGCATGGATCAGGCCATGCAGCTGGCTAAGCAAAAAGCCGTTGACGGCGATGTGGTGCTATTGTCAACGGCTTGTGCTAGTTTTGGTATCTTCAATAATTATAAAGAGAGAGGCAATTTATTTAAGCAAGCGGTTTAGGTCCGACCAATTTTTCAAAAGCCTCTTTTTCAATCGTTTCTTTAACGACTAATTCTTGACTGATTTTGTCCAGCTCAGTTCGATGTTTCTGAATAAAATGTTCAGCTAGGTTGCGGCCAGTCTGAATAAAGTTATTTATTTCTTGATCAATTTCTTCAGCAATTTTTTCACTATAGTCGCGCTGTTCACGAATTTCTCGGCCCAAGAAAATCATTTCTTCTTTTTGACCAAAAGTCCGGGGTCCGAGCTTGTCGCTCATACCAAAATCAGTAACCAGTTTTCTGGCCAGATTGGTAGCTCTTCGTAAGTCGGAAGTGGCGCCGGTCGTAACCTCGCCATAGACTAATTGTTCGGTTAGATAACCGCCTAGCAGAACGGCTATTTCTTCTAGAAATTCTTGTTTGCTTTGAAGATGCTTGTCGCGATCGGGCAGTTTGAGGGTATAACCGCCGGCTTGTCCGCGAGCAATAATAGAAATTTTATGAACTTGGTCGGTATGAGGCAGGTAATGAGCAACTAGAGCATGGCCAGCCTCATGATAGGCGGTGATTAATTTTTCTTTATCACTGAGAATACGACTTTTTCTTTCCGGGCCCAGCAAGACCTTTTCAATACTCATTAGTAACTCTTCATTATCAATAACTTTTTTATTTTTAGTAGCGGCCAAAATAGCGGCTTCGTTTAGAACATTAGCTAAATCAGCGCCGCTAAAGCCAGGAGTTCGTTGGGCTACCAAGTGCAAATCGGCATTTTTAGTCAGCGGCTTGTTGTCGGCATGAATTTTTAAGATAGCTTCGCGATCTTTCAGGTCTGGTTCATCTAAAATAACCTGCCGATCAAAACGACCTGGCCGCAACAAAGCCGGGTCAAGCACATCCGGCCGATTAGTGGCTGCCATAACGATAACATTAGTGCCAACTTCAAAACCATCCATTTCTACCAAGATCTGATTAAGGGTCTGTTCGCGTTCGTCATGCGACCCGCCTAAGCCAGCGCCGCGCCGCCGGCCAACGGCATCTATTTCATCAATAAAAACAATACAGGGGGCGCTTTTTTTAGCTTTTTTAAATAAGTCACGGACTCGGGAAGCGCCGACACCAACAAACATTTCGACAAATTCTGAGCCAGACAAGCTAAAGAAAGGAACATTGGCCTCGCCGGCAACAGCTCTAGCTAAGAGAGTTTTACCAGTGCCGGGGCTACCCAGTAACAATACCCCCTTAGGTATTTTAGCGCCGAGGTCGGTAAATTTTTTAGGTTGACGCAAAAATTGAACGACTTCTTGCAATTCTTCTTTAGCCTCTTTAACGCCAGCGACATCCTTGAAAGTGATTTTATTTTTACGACGATCAATTTCTTGAGCAGTCGTTTGTCCAAAACTAATAGCGCGATTATTAGCTCCCTGAGCTGAGCGCATGACAAAATAGAAAAGGCCGATAATTAAAATTAAAGGCAGAGCCAAGGGCAATATCGTAGTAATCAGCAGGTTGCTAGTGGTGTTGTTTTTGACCTTGATACTGATGGCGGCCATTTTTTCCGGAGCGACTTCAAAATTGCGCAGTAATTGGCTCAGGCTTTCGCCTGGTTCTTTAACGGCGATTTGTCGACGATTGTCTTTCAGGTTAATATTTAGGGTATCGCCGTCAATAGTGATAGCTGTGATCTGATCATTATTGATTTCTTGAACTAAAGACTCAATACCAACTTTTTCTATCTTAGCGGATCGGCTATTATATAGGCTAAAAAGATAGCTGATGCTTAAAAAGACGATTAGGACAAGAAAGAAATTTTTAAGTAGATTTTTCATAGGGAAATAAGTTTTAATTATTTTAGTATAGCCTAAGAATAGTGGTTTGACAACAATAAAACCGCCATTAGGCAGTTTTATTGTTGTATTGATAGTGTGTTTATTCGGCCGGTGTTTCCTTAGTGTCTGCTTTTTTAGTGGTTTTTTTGGCCGGTGTTTTCTTGGGCTTAATATCTGCTTCAGTTTTTGGTTGTGATTCAGTAGCAGCTTTAGTGGTTTTTTTGGTTGTTTTTTTAGTTTCTTTCGGGGTTGATTCAATTGATTCTTTAGCATCCTGATCCGCTTTATTCTTTTTAACCACATTAGCTAGTCCTAGGCGGTGGCTATCTGGCTCTAGGGAAATAATAGTAAATTCGGCTTGGGTATTGGGTGTATAGGCATCAGTAATTTTTTGTCCAGGATTTAAGGATAGTTGGCTGATATGGGCTAGACCATGAATGTCATTATCCAGTTCAACAAACAAGCCGAAAGGATTAACTTTTAAGACTAAACCGGTAACTTTTTGACCGACAGCATATTTCTTAGCGACATTCTTCCAAGGATCAGCAATCAGTTTTTTGGCCGATAAGAAAATTTTGGAACCATCAATAGAAATGATTTCTGCCTTGATGGTATCGCCGATCTTGTAGAGTTCATTGATATCGTCAATTCTTTGCCAAGCCAGTTCACTGATATGGATTAAGCCCTCCAGATTATTGTCAAAATTAATAAACAGACCGAAACCGGTGATGGCGGTAATGGCGCCTTCAACTACGCTGCCGACTTGATAGCGGGAGATTATATCTTTTTGTTTGTCCTGCCAGGCATCTTTTTCGCTGACAATCAACTTCTTTTCTTCTTCATCTAAGGTCATTACTCGGACTTCCAATTCTGAGCCGACCAGGGTTTTTAGTTTTTCTAAAATTTTAGTTTTGTCGCCGCCGCTAACACGAGGATAATTCTCCGGGGCTAATTGAGAAACCGGCAAAAAACCGGTAATTTGTCCCAGCGAAATAATTAAGCCGCCTTTATTGGCGTCCAAAACGCGAACCTTTAAGTTGGTCTTATTGGAATAACTTTCTTGCAAATTAACCCAAGCTTTCTGTTCGCCAGCATGACGAAAAGACAATTCTAACTCGCCATTTTCGTTATCAGTGTCAACAACCGTAGCTTCAATTTCCTCGCCGGCCGGTAGTTTAGCATAATCGCTGGCATCAAAATACAGTTCGCGACCGCGGATAATTCCGGTCATGACGCCATTAATATCTAACTTAACTTCTGATTTAGAGGCTGAGATAATTTTACCGGTGATAGTATCGCCAACCTGAGGAATAACCAGCTGATCGTTGGCCAGCAATTTAGCAAATTCGCTCTTGTCGTTAGTCTGATTCATAAAAAATAACTAGGCTATTCACCTAGTGCTGTAATTAACTTTCAACCGAGATGTCTCCCTTGGTTGAAGTCTTTTGGCCACCTGATACCAAAAGTTTTTAATAGGTGTGTAAGCATAATAAGTTATTATTCAAAAAAAAGCAAGTGCAGGAATCAGCCAATATTGACAAATTTTGTTAGCTGTGATAATGTGGCAAATCCCTTTAATTCTACCCATGCTTAATTAATTTATAAAAGCTAAGGCTTAAGGGTTTTTAAGTTAATTAATTTTATGGATTATTCGCGGTCTAAGATCCGCCTGTTTAACAAAAAACAAACCAGACAAATCAGCTCGTTGTTAGTGGCAGTTGTCGCCTTTGAATTATTATTTTTTCCATGGCCAACTTTTGCTGCCAATCAAGACGAACAATCGAGCTCAACAGCTGAGACGCTTAGTTTTAATTTAGATGCCAATAATATTATACCGCGCGATTTAACTAATGACCGCTGGTCATTACGTTTACCGCCAGAAGAAGTGCTCGTTGAAGATGTTAAAAAAGTTGAAGGGCAATTTAGCGGCCGCCTAACCAAGACTCGGCAAGTTGTTTTAACCGCCTATAATTCAGATAAGGCTCAGTGCGACGACAGTCCTTGTATTACAGCTAGCGGCTTTAATGTCTGTCAGCATGGTATTGAAGACACAGTGGCCGCCAATTTTTTGCCGTTGGGCGCCAAGATTAAGATTCCGGCTTTGTTCGGTGACCGGGTTTTCGTTGTCCGCGATCGGATGGCCAAGCGCTATCAAAATAGAGTGGATATTTGGATGAAAGAATATAGCGCAGCGATTAAATTTGGCATCAAGACGGCTACTATTGAGATTCTACCAGCGGAGTTAGCTATTAATAAATAGTTTTTACTAATAATACGAAAAACACCCCATTTGGGGTGTTTTTCTTGTAAACTAAATAGAATTATTTTTTGGTTTTTGACTTCGCCTTAGGCTTAGCTGCGGCGATCGGCTGGCCGACATTGAGCCGTTTCTGCAACCGTGATTTTTTGCGGCTGGCGGTGTTTTTTTTGATAACACCTTTTTTAACAGCCTTGTCTAAAGTTTTGATGGTTTGTTTAACCATGGCCACGGCTTCAGCGGTTTTGGCATCAATAGCTCGGCGACTACCCTTAACCATTTTTTTTATCTCTTGGCGCACCTGTTCATTATGAGCGGTGCGGCTTTTGCTTTTACGCAATTCTTTTTTAGCTGATTTTAAATTAGGCATAATTTGAATTAACCGAATAAATTCGGAGTATGAGAGCGATTATTAATGTATCATGATGATGGTTTTTTGGCAAGACGGATTAGTTTCGGCCAGCCAGTCAGCAAGAGAGATCCTAAAATAATTAATAATAGGCTAAGCCATTGCGGCCAGCGCCAACCCCACAGCACCCAGGTAGGGTCTTGGCGGAAAAATTCCATAATTAAACGAATAGCGCCATAACCAAGCAAGTAAACGCCAACTATTTTATTGGCCGCCACTTGTCGTCGGTTTAATTGGTAAAGCAGAATAGCTAACAATAGGCAAGCGATTGATTCGTAAAGAAATAATGGCTGGTAATGGCTGGCAGTGATACTATTAAGCGGCCGATGCCAAATATCAATAGGGATAGCCCAGGGCATAGTGCTCGGCTGGCCAAAGAGTTCTTGATTAAAAAAATTACCCCAACGGCCAATGGCTTGGCCCAGAGCCACACCAGGCATTAACCAACCAGCTAATTGCCAAAATGGCCATTGCCGCCGCCGGCTAGTTAGCCATAAGGTTATTAGGCCACCGATCAGGCCGCCGTGAATAGCTAGGCCACCTTGCCAAACTTTCAAGATGTCTAAATAGTTGCCAGCATAATCAGACCAGTGAATAAGAATATGATAAAGACGAGCACCGATTAAGCCGCCGATAATAATATTAAAACCCAAGTCCAAGAGATTATTAAGAGGCCAGCGATGTTTTTTCGCCAATGTCCAAGTTAAAAATCCGGCCGCTAACATGGCAATAACCATAGTCAAGCCGTACCAATAGAAGTTAATTGGACCAAGGGTAAAGATGATGGGCGAAGGCGTAGTAGTGAGCCAGTACATAAATTATATTAATGAAGATAGTATAAAGGTTTTTGGGTAAAAAAAGAAGCCAAGCTCTGGGTAGCTTGGCTAAAGTTGCGTTGGAGATGGGCTGTTGTTAGTGTGTATAACCCTTCCCCAGATTTTCGATGTTATCAGGATCCCAGTCCCAGCTTTAGTTAACAGGCTTCCCATTGATGAGGAAATTTTTCCCCATATCTTTGGATAACCTGTAAAAGAACACCGATGTTTCGCCCGACGGCTTACCTGTCAGATTGATATTGTCAAATTCTTCCAGATAATCCATTGCCCAGCGGAATCGATCTGGGCTTGATTGTGCTAAACTATCTGGGTTCGGACTGTTGTAAAGGTCATTGATAATTCCGGTGTAAACCTTGTTATCAATGCCGTTGATGATTATTGTTTGCTTCGGCGATGTTGCCAGCATGATGCCGGCGAAGATGGCTAGGGCGAGCAGGGTCAGTAGGGCTATTTTTAGGTTAGGCATTTTTTCCTCCCCGGAATTTACTTTAGTTTTTTGAATGCCCATTTTAGCAGGGCGATTAAGATAATTATACTTATTGCTAAACTGACCAACGGTTGAACCGCTGTCAGCAGATTGTTTAGAGCCTGTTCAATGGTGTTTGGTGAAATCATGGCGATTATCACCAGCAACACTATCAATGTTCCCAGTGTCCGGCGAGGTGTGCCGAACAGAAACTTTAGCCATTTATCCATCTGGGTCTCCTCTCATTTAATTTTTCAAGTGCCATCCGATGTTTTTATGATAGCATATTATTGCGTTTTTGTCAATCGAAAACGGTAATGTGCACACACATATTGCACTTTCTGGTATCCTAGAGACATATGTCCAAAACTATGCCACAATCAAATCAAGAGGAGAAGATGAGATGGATCAAACCACTTCTCTTAAAAGAATTGACTATTAAACAGATGGCTCAAGTCTCTCCCTTTAGCGAGAGAACTTTAAAGTATTGGCTCGCTAGATTTAGAGAGGCCGGCGAGGCCGGCCTCGAAAACAAATCAAGGCGTCCCAAAAGCCAACCTAATGAATTACCCATAAGGATTAAAGAGAAAATTATTGAGTTAAGACATGAAACTAAACTCTGTGCCCAAAAGCTCAATTACAAACTAATTAAGGAAGGGATAGCGGTCTCAGACAGAGTCATTGGTAAGATTATTAAAACCGAAGGATTAGTGAGAAAATATAGGGTTAGAAAGTTAAAGTATAAATATATCAAAGTACCCCTAGCTATTGGCGAGTTAGTTGAGATAGATATTAAATTCGTGCCTAATAAGATAAGGGGTAGGAGATATTACCAATTCACAGCCATAGATTGTGCTAGCCGTTGGAGATATTTAAAAATATATGAGGACTGCGGCAATGGCTCAGCCATTGCCTTCGTCAAGCGATTAATTAAAATAGCACCCTTTCGGGTGCGCGCGATTAAAACAGATAATGGCTCATGTTTTACTAATTACTATACTGGTTACAAAAAATCTAGTGACCCATTTAATCCTAGACTCCATCCATTAGACATATTCTTAACATCGCGAAACATCATTCATTACCTCATTGATCCGGGTAAGCCGGCTCAAAACGGTAAAGTTGAAAGAAGCCATAGGACTGATCAGGAGATGTTTTACAATAGACACCGGTTTAAAACAGCAGTAGAATTAAAACAAGAGATTAAGAAATGGAATATTAGTTATAATAATTTAGAGCATATTGCTCTAGGAGGACTCACACCAAATGAGGCGTTAGCTAGGGTGCAAAATGTGTGTGCCTAAAACAAAACAGCCACCGCTGATGGTGACTGTTTTTATGATGAAAAGTTGACAGTAATTATTTTTTGCGTGGCTTAAATTTGCCAAGCGATAGAGTGGTTTTAATAACGGTATCGGGGTTGAGCGAGATACTATCAATACCGCAAGCCAATAGGAATTGAGCAAAATCAGGGAAATCGCTCGGGGCCTGGCCGCAGATACCAACTTTGGTGTGGGTTTTTTGACCAACTTCAATCAGGAACTGAATTAAAGATTTGACTGAGGAATTTTTTTCATTGGAGATTCCGGCAATATCAAGATTACCAGCGTCACGATCAATACCTAGGGTTAGTTGAGTCAAGTCATTGGAACCGATAGAAAAGCCGTCAAAAACTTTGGCAAAATCACTGGCTAACAGGATGTTAGTCGGAATCTCGGCCATAACATAAACCTCCAAACCGCCCCGGCCCTGTTTGAGACCATATTTAGCCATAGTCTTAATAACTAATTTACCCTCTTCAATAGTGCGGCAGAAAGGCACCATGACTTTGAGGTTTTTAAGGCCAAAATCTTCGCGGACTTTTTTCAGCGCTAAGCATTCTAAAGCAAAAGCTGGTTCAAATTTGGGATCGTAATAACGGCTGGCGCCGCGCCAACCAATCATCGGGTTGGACTCAATCGGTTCATAATCTTGACCGCCAATCAAGTTAGCATACTCATTAGTTTTAAAATCAGACAAACGGACAATAACATCCTTGGGGTAGAAGGCGGCAGCGATAGTGCCGACCCCCTCGGCCAGTTTATCAATAAAGAATTGTTTTTTATCAGTATAACCGACAGTCAGTTCGTCTATTTGTTTTTTGAGTTTGGCATTTTTGATTTTTGAATAATTAATCAGTGCCAATGGATGAATACGGATAAAATTATTGACGATAAATTCTTCCCGAGCTAAGCCGACACCGTCGTTGGGCAGGAACGAACTAGCAAAAGCGATATCAGGCGAACCGATATTGAGCATTATTTTACAAGCTGGCCGAGGCAGTTTCTGAATATCGGTTTTCTTAATTGAGAATGGTAGCTTGCCTTCATAAACAAAGCCGGTATCGCCTTCGGCGCAGCTGACGGTAACAGTCTGGCCATTAGCCAATTTCTGACTGCCTGTGCTAGTGCCAACTACGCAGGGAATACCCAGCTCACGAGAAACAATAGCCGCGTGGCAGGTGCGACCGCCTTTATCAGTAACGATAGCCGAGGCGATTTTCATGATCGGTTCCCAATCAGGATCGGTCATTTCAGTAACCAAAACCTGACCAGGCTTAAATTTACTAATATCTTTAACGCTCATGATCCGGTTGACAATCCCAGCGCCGACACGGTTACCAACACTACGGCCTTCCACCACCACGGTTCCGCGTTTTTTAATAATGTATTCTTCCAAGATATTATAGTTGCGCTGGCTATTGACTGTTTCCGGGCGAGCTTGAACAATATATAGCCGCTTGTCATGGCCATCTAGTGCCCATTCAATATCCATGGGGCGTTTATAATGTTTTTCAATAATTAAACCCCATTTAGCTAAAGATTTAACTTGTTGGTCAGTGATGGAATAGCGTTGCTGGTCTTTAATATTGACCGCTACATCTTTGACCGGATTGCTGGCATTTTTAGCAGCGTAAATCATTTTTATTTTTTTCTCACCCAGACTTTTGCTAATAATGGCCATGGTCGGCTTAAAGACATAAAATTCGTCAGGACTGACTTTCCCTTGGACAATATTTTCGCCAAGACCATAAATAGAATTAATAACCACAGCGTTAGTAAAGCCGGTTTCGGTATCAATGGTAAACATAACGCCGGATGAAGCTAAATCGCTGCGAACCATCTTCTGAATGCCGACAGAGAGAGCGATAGAAAAATGATCAAATTTTTTATCCACCCGATAGGAAATAGCACGATTGGTAAATAGAGAGGCTAAGCATTTTTTAACGGCTATTAAGATGTCTTTTTCGCCAGAAACATTAAGATATGTTTCTTGTTGACCAGCAAAAGACGCATCTGGCAAATCTTCGGCAGTCGCCGATGAACGAACAGCCACGCTGAGATTTTTAGTTTTATAAAAACCACTTAATTTGCGGTAGGCGATGATGATTTCTTTTTGCAAGTCTTTAGGTAATTCGGCCTTTAAAATTGCTTGTCTGGCCGCTTGGCCGCGCTTGGCTAAATCAACGACATCATGAGTATTCAAACCATCCAGAATTTTTCTCAATTTTTGTTGAGTGCCGGTGTCTTTCAGAAAATGACGATAAGCCTCGGCAGTTGTAGCAAAACCATTAGGAACGCGAATACCTGATTTGGTTAATTTTTGATACATTTCACCGAGCGAGGCGTTTTTACCACCGACAACGGGAACATCTTTAATACCTAATTGATTAAAGAATTTAACATATTTAGTCATGTTGTTTGGTTTATGTCCAGTCAGTATGACTGGATAGTCGTTAATTATAAAATAGCCCCAAGGGGTATTGTAATAAAATTATAACATAAAAAGAGGCGAGCTGACAAATTGTTAAAATGCTAGTATTTAGTAGCTAGCCTTGACAAAAAGGCCTTTTTGCTTAACAATGGTGTATCAGTTAGAATAGTCGCGCAGGCGTGGTGAAATTGGTAGACACGCATGCCTTAGGAGCATGTGGAGCAATCCTTGTGGGTTCAAGTCCCGCCGCCTGCACTAGTGAATTTATGTTAAATTTTGATCCGACAATTTTACAGACCATTCAGCAGTCCGGCCGTGTTTTGGTAGCGGCTGATATCCAATCGTCACCCAGCAATGGGGCAGCGGCCGTAGCTTTGGTTAGCGGCCTTAATCAGGCTGGTATTCAAGCTGACTTCGTCGCCAATGGCCAGTTAGATGACCATTGGTCAGTTTTAGGTTCGTTTAATCAACCCAATCAAAGTTTGGCCAGCGAAGACTTTATTATTAGTTTAGATTTAAGTCGAACTAAAGTTGGTCAGATTAAATATAAGATTGAAGGCGAGCGGTTAAATTTTTTAATCAAACCCAGTAATGGTCAATTTAAAGAGGAGGATGTTGAATTATTAGTCGGTCGTTTGCCCTATGATTTGGTTATTACTGTTGGCGTAGCCGATCCAGAAGTGTTGGGTGATATTTATAATAATAATTCGGCTTTATTTTATCAGACACCGGTTATTAATATTGACTGTCAAACCAAGAATGAAAATTTTGGCCAAATTAATTTAGTTGATTTGGTAGCCAGCTCGGCGGCCGAGGTTGTCTATGACTTATGGTGCGCTCTGCAGTGGCCGTTAACACCCGATCAAGCCACTTGTCTATTAGCTGCCTTGATTTATGATACTAAGAATTTTACTACTGCTAAGGCTAGCCCGCAGGTTTTATTAGCGGCGTCTAATTTGATCCGTGAAGGGGCGCGGCGAGAAGTCATTGTTAATCAATGGTATTCAGCAGTTGCTTTACCGACTTTGCGTTTGTGGGGCAAAGTTTTATCCGGATTGGAACAAGCTGATAACGGATTGGTGTGGTCCAAATTGGATGTTGGCGATGAAATGGTTTCGGAGATAGCCATTGGTCAGGCTGTTGAAAGACTATTGACCGGCCTGCAGGACGCTAAGGTGGTGGCTATTTTTTATAATCTTAATCAATCGCCGGAGCCGACCGTTTCTTTGTCGCTGTTAAAGAATCAGGCATCACTCAAAGAGATTAATCAGTCGCTGAGCCAAACCGGCAGCCAAACCGGTGTGGTGATTTACGCTAACGGAGCAATGAATCTCCGAGAATGGCTACAGGAGTTTAGCCCAATTAGTCATGGCCAGATGATTTCTTTCAAGAGCAATCTGCCGACATCATCAACAATGGAATTGATTTTACCGCTTCTAAGCCGGCGCTTATCAGAAATAAATTAGCTGTTTGCCAATGGTCGATTAGTCGGCTATGATATTTATAGATAGGCGCCCATAGCTCAGTGGTTAGAGCACCGCTCTTATAAAGCGGGGGTCGACGGTTCAAATCCATCTGGGCGCACTTGGTTGACAAAATTATGGGCAACTTTTACAATAAGAGCGCTTTGGACGGTTAGCTCAGTTGGTTAGAGCGCTACGTTGACATCGTAGAGGTCACTGGTTCAAATCCAGTATCGTCCACAAAAATAAACCGCGAGGTTTGTTTTTTTATTGTATTTATTGATGTTAAGCTGGTTGATTATATAATTTAATTAGGTAAGTTATTATAAAGTTTTTAGCTGAATTCGGGTTAATAGTCAATTATTTTTGTTGTTTAGTTAATATGTAGGCGATAGTCATTAGACTAAAGCCAGCCATGAGGCCGACTATCCAAGTTAAAACCGAGGTGGTCGGTTTTGGGTCGGCTGTAAAATCCAGAGTTGTCGTGGCGGCTGAGCTGGTCGCCAATTCCAGCTTAATGACATCGCTGGGTTGGCGTGGTACCAAACGATAGCCATTGTTATTTAGAATTAGGCCAGTGATTTGATAAATTTGGCCGATAGTAAAATCACCGTTTTTAAGTCCCGAGCCAGTTTTTAATTGGACTAATAATTCGCCAAAATCATCAGTTAAATAAAGAGTAGATTGATTTTTGGCCGATAATTTGCCGGTAAAAACGACTAATTGGCCGAGGGTTAATTGGCTAATATCTTGGGTAGTGATGGTTTTGGCAATTAGCGGAGCGGTGGTCGATATGATTTTAATGTCTTGTTGGCCGTGGATGTTTAATTTTATTTCTTGGGTGGTGGAGACTAATTGGCCAATTACTTCAATGGAGCTGCCAAGAGTTAGCTGCGGCCATAACTTATGGTAACAATAGATTTTTAGACCGCCGGAATTGTCCGGGTAGGTAATATAAAAATATTGGCTCGATAATTGATAGGGCAAGGCAGTGACTAGTCCGGTTACTGTTTGAGTGGTGGTGGCTGGCGAATCCGGCTGATTTTTAGCTACCGCCGGTTCAGCCGTGATTAAGGTTTGAGCCCACTGCCAGCCGTCAGGACCGCGTTGATAAGCCGTGTCTAGCGGAGCTTTGGCATAATTGACAGTATCGGCTAATTGGCCGTCCGGTTGCCACAAAAATAATTCTTCTTGATCATTGTTCAAGCTCAGGCCTAATGTTTTAGCTTCAATTGTCCACGATTGCCCAGCCGCTAGCTGGTAAGTTGACAGACTGATCGGCTTGGTTTGTTTGGCAGTGTCAGCTAGCTGCCACCCAGCCAGATCGATTGTCTGGTCGCTCGAATTATGCAGCGTCAGTGTTTCCGGCGAACCATTGGTTGGCCGCGGCCAGATTTCTTGGAAGTGCAGAGTAGTTTGCCCCATAGCCATTAGCGGGTAGAGCAGCCAGAATAATAAGAACAAACACCTTCCGGCCAATGGCCAGAACCCCTCCTGGTAAGTCATAGGTTTATGTTAAAGATTAAGCAAGCTTCTTTTTAAATAAGTCGACCCATGGAATTTTAACCGGATCAACACCGTTGAGCAGACCTAAATAATAACTAAGCCAACTGCCGAAAGCTAATATTTCCAGAGCCTGACCCAAACGGTTAGCGGCCGCGGCTTGGTAATTATAAACTGGCAGATGGTTTTGTTCCAAAACCTCATCAGTCAACAGTAGTCGTTTAGTTAGCCGATCAGGCAAACCGGTTATTTTGAAAGACAGAATGGCAATTGTTTCGGGGATATTGGTTGGAAAAGACAGCCCCTCCATCGCATAATGATTCAGGTCGGGGACAGTTAAATAATTAGCTAGATTCTTGCTGGTTTCATTAATTTGGTTGCGTAAAATATGCAAATTGCCAGTTAGGCAATCCGGGCCAATTAACCAAATTTGGCGGCCATATAATTGTTGAGCCAGTTGTTTGGCATCATTGTCAGTTAATGGTGTTTCGGGTAGCCAGTGCTGATTGGTGGTCTGTAATTCAACCACTAAATCGGCAGCAGTCGCTAGGTCAAAATCAACCAGATGGCAATTAGCCAGTAATCCCAGTAAACCAAAAATAGCATAACCAAGCCCGAGACGGGGCTGGCCGGAGGGGTTGTGTTGGGGATTAAAAATATAGGCCGGCCAATTATGTTGTCTCGCTTTTTCGGCCAGCTGATTTCCCGGATAGTCGGCAGTAAGCGCTGCTAATTGGGCGCCGCGCTGTTGAACTTGATCTATAACGCTCAGCGGTTCTTCTGTGGTGCCAGAATAAGTCGAAATAATATAAAGAGTTTGATTGTCAATATAGCCGGGGACAGTATAGCCGGGCTCAATTAATAAGGGGACTTGCAGCTTGTCAGCCAAGGCTGAGACGATGAGCCGAGCGCCTAGGTTGGAACCGCCCATACCGTTGAGCACAATTTTATTAACCGGCTTATTTAATTTCCAGCTCGGTTGATGACGGAAGTCTTGTAAAACTTGTGATAGTTGGTCGGGTAGCAGAGAGATAGCTAGGCCAACTTGGCCGCTATCTAGAGCTAAACAGTCAGTTTGATTATCTAAATTAACCATAGGTGAAATTAAGGAAATAAGTTTGATTATTATAGCAATAATATTGCTCTTTATCAAAAAATGTGATAATTTGACAATAAGATTTTACTCTTCAGCTAATCCCTATGTCCGGACACTCTAAGTGGGCGACTACTAAACGCCAAAAAGCCGTGGTTGACGCTAAGCGCGGTGCTGTTTTTACTAAAATAGGCAACCTGATTAGCATCGCAGCTCGTGATAAAGGTGGTGATCCAGCTACCAATTTCAGCTTGAGAATGGCGATTGATAAAGCCCGACAAGCCAATATGCCGAAAGATAATATTGAACGAGCCATTAAGCGTGGTACTGGCGAGAGTGGTGGTAATCAGATTGAAGAATTGGTTTATGAAGGTCAAGGTCCGGCGGCCAGTCAATTTATTATTAAATGTGTTACTGATAACCGTAATCGGACCGCCTCAACTATCCGTCATTTGTTTTCTAAAGCGGGCGGCGGTCTGGGGTCAGTGGCCTGGAATTTTGCCGCTCGCGGCGTAGTTCAGATTGCGGCTGAGAATTTAGTTAGTCGGCAAGCTGATTGGGATAATTTTGAATTGGAGTTGATTGATCAAGGAGCCGAAGATATTGTTAGCGAAAATGAGGGGATAACTATCTATACCAATCCCGAAGATTTACCCAAGCTCAAAGCTTTTTTAGAACAACAAGCTATCGCTACCGAGTTAGCCGAGGTACAGCAGGTGGCCAAAGAAAAATTAATAATCAGTAATCCTGAAGATTGTTCACGGTTGGAAAAATTTGTTGAGTCGTTAGACGATTGTGAAGATGTTAGCGACTATTATACTAACGCTGAGTGGGAATAATGGCTAAGGCAGTAAAAATTATTATTGGTTTTGATCCAGGCCTAGCTGATACCGGTTTTGGCGTTATTCGGTTAGACGGTCCCAATACAGATTGTCTGGAGTATGGCTCACTTAAAACTGCAGCTAAAGTACCGTTGCCGGAGCGGCTGGCTAGTCTTTATCAGCAAGTTAAAGATTTGCTGGCCAAGTATCAGCCAGACATTGTTGGTATTGAACAATTATTTTTTTGTCGCAATGTTACCACCGCTTTTCAGGTTGGCCAAGCGCGCGGTGTGGTGATGTTAGCCATTGGTCAGCAGGCGATTCCTTGTTTGGAATTTACACCGTTACAGATCAAACAGGCAGTGGCTGGCTATGGTCAAGCCGACAAGCGGCAGGTCCAGAAAATGGTTCAGCTAATTTTGCGCCTTAAAGAAATTCCGCGGCCCGACGATGCCGCCGATGGTCTAGCGGCCGCTCTTTGCGCCGCCCAAAGCCAAGCGACTCTATTGGCTAGCAGTGATAAGCATTAATATATATGAGCCGAATTTTGAAAATTGCCAGCGTGGCCTCTGAAGTGGCGCCGTTTAGCAAAACCGGCGGCTTAGCTGATGTAGCGCGCAGTTTACCCAAAGCAGTCAATCGTTTAGGTCATCAGGTAATAGTTATTACACCGCTTTATAATCGAGTAATCAATAAACAAAAATATAAGCTAAAAGAGATTTTTCAGGATATTCAATTAATGGTTGGCGGTAAAACAATCGCTGTTAATTATTGGCAGGGTTATCTGATGGAAGGGTTGCCGGTTTATTTTGTTGAGAATAAAGAATATTTTGGCAAGAAGCAAGATATTTATGGTTTAGCTAATGATAATGCTCGTTTTTATTTGTTTGATGTTGCCGTTTTGCGGCTATTGGAATTATTGGAATTTAAACCCGATATTATTCATTGCCATGATTGGCAAACGGGATTGATTCCGCAATTATTAAATAGCCAATTTAAGAAATCAGCGGTTTTGCGCGGAGCACGGACGGTTTTTACTATCCACAACTTAATTTTTCAATTCGGTCATAATTGGTGGCAAACACCGGCTGATAAGAAAGATTTTGGCACTAAGAAATTGCCGGATTTAACTAATCCAGATCTAGAATATGTTAATTTTGCCAAGCGCGCCATCCTGCAGGCTAATATTATCAACACGGTTAGCGAACAATATCGGGAGGAGATTATGACTCGCCACTTCGGTCAAGACTTGCACCGAATTTTGCGTAATCGCATTGATCGGTTATTTGGTATTATTAATGGTATTGATCATTTTGATTATAATCCGAGCAATGACGATAGTTTATTTACTAAATATGATTGGCGGTCCGCCATTGTCGGCAAGGCTAATAATAAAGCCTATTTACAGGAAAAATTAGGCTTGCAAGTTGATCGCGATATGCCGTTGCTGTGTGCCACCTCGCGGATAACTTTTCAGAAAGGTTTTAGCTTAATTATGGAAATTATGGGCTGGTTGCTCAAACGCGATGTGCAGATTGTCATTTTGGGTGATGGTGACAGCCAGTATATTAATCAATTAAAAGCTTGGCGCAAAAAATATCCACGGAGATTGGCGGTCTTGTCATACAAAAAAAATCTAAAATTAGAAAGTCTAATTTACGCTGCCAGCGATTGTTTGTTGCTGCCATCGCATCACGAACCTTGCGGTATTAATCAGCTGATTGCTATGCGCTATGGCTGTGTGCCGATTGTGCGCAATGTCGGTGGCTTGAATGATACGGTCAATAATTTTAACCCGCGAACCAATCGCGGTACCGGTTTTGTTTTTAATAATTTCACAGCTATTGCTCTATACACAGCTATTATCCGAGCGCTAGAGAATTATCACCATCAGTCCAGTTGGGCCGGTTTGCTTAAGAGAGGGATGAAAACAGCCAGTTCTTGGAAAATTCCGGCCAAAAAATATATCAATCTTTATCGGCGAGCTTTAAAATAAATTTATGCGTTGGGTTAATGTCCTACATTTTTATCAACCACCATTAAGCCGTCCAGAAATTGTTGCGGAAGCTGTCCGTTTAAGCTACCGTCGAGTGACTAAGGCTTTATTAAAATCACCCAATAGCCGCGTGACGGTCAATTTTGCCGGTTGCTTATTAGAACAGCTATTGTTGTTAAATCAGCACGAACTGATCGCCGATTGGCAAAGGTTAGTTGCTAGCGGCCAGGTCGAGTTAACGGGCTCGGCCTATTGGCATGCTTTACTTCCAAAGATCAGTGGTGAAGAATTGGCTAGTCAAGTAGCGGCTCAAGAAAAAATATTAGCGCGTCTATTTAAAATTGCTCGGCCAGCCGGTTTTTTTGCTCCTGAATTGGCCTATTCGCCAGAGTTAATTCAATGGCTCGCTCAACGCGGATATCATTACGCTATTGTTGATGAAATTAGCATTGATGGTCGCTTAGATACTCCCAAGCAAATGTTTTATCGTGATCAGGTTTCCGGGTTAGTTTTAGCGGTTAGACAACGCGACTGGTCTAAGAAATATCCGCCAGAAATATTAACGCAAGGAATCGATCATTGTCCACAAAATTTATTCACCGTCACCGATGGCGAGCTATATGGCCTTCGGCATCGTGATTATAGCGGTAAGCTAGAAAGGTGTTGGCGTAATCCAAAAATAAAAACCGAGACAGTCAGTCAAGCAATAGCTAGTCAAGATAATTTGACAGCCATTAGTTTAGTGGCGGCTTCTTGGGAGAGCTGGCCGGATGAAATAGCCGCCAAGCAACCGTTTGCTGTTTGGGATAGCCGCGCTAACCATCTACAAAAAATGTTGTGGTCGTTAGCGGACTTAGCTCAACAGGCCGCGCAGCGTTTTGCTGGTGATAGTAATCAGAAATGGGTGGCGCGTCACTTGCATCAAGGCCTATCTAGTTGTGCTTGGTGGTGGGCGAGCGGTCGCGATTTTGCATTGTTTGGCTCGGCGGCTTGGGGTCCGGAGGAAATCATTCGCGGCGCTGAGCAATTAGTTAAAAGTGTTCGTTCTATTGATAACCCAGCCAGTCGTCCATGGAAACAGCAAGCTGATAAAATATTTTGTTCACTGCAGACCAGAATCTGGCAGAAACATTGGCAGCAGTGGAAACGTTAATTATATGGCCAGTATTCAAGATATTTTGGACCCAATCAAGGTTAAGCAATTATTTAATCAGCGTAAAGCCGAAATCGATCCGGCTATAACCGAAATAGTAGTGGAGAAGGTTAAGGTGATAAAAAGTAATTTTCACCATGAGTATTACAGCTTGGTGATAGCCTATGATTTAATAGCTAAGCAGGGCGGAGCTGATATTAAACTCTCTATCTATTGTTCGGCGCACAGCAGCGAATCACGTCGCCAGACTTGGGATAATTTGCGTTTATTATGGGATAAACAAATAGCCAATAAGCAGTTTTTAACCAATCGGCCATTATTCTATGATCCAGATTGTCGCGGTCTGTTTTATACCGGATTACCGGGGCGTAATCTTGATCAATATTTTAAAGCCGGACAGTTAGATCAATTAAATGATTATTTGCAATCAATCGCTGGCTGGCTAGCACGGCTGCATAAATTAACCAAAGGACTCCGTGATTGGCCAGATAGTCGGCAACAGCTGATTGGTCAGGTAGTGCCTGGACGCCAGCGGGCCTTAAATAAAATCCGACAAAATTGTCCGCAAGAATATAGTCGTTTCGTCCAGCTTTATGATATTTTGGAGAGGCGCGAAGCCGAACATTGGCCGAGCCGAAATAATCTAACCATGATTCATGGTGATTTACACCCAGAAAATATCATCGTTAATCAAAAAAGAGCGGCCATCATTGATTGGGCCGATGCTTCGCTGGGTGATCCAGCCCGCGATTTAGGTGCATTTGTTCAACAGCTAGCTTTTATGGGTCAGCGTCATTTGCCAGATATTGCATATTGGCAGCAGGCGCAGAAGTTTTTCTTAGAGGCCTATCAAACGATCGTTGGCGAAGTAATGGCGGCTGACTGGTCAGAGCGTTTGGAAACTTATTATAATTTTGCGGCTTTCCGAACAGCTGTTTATTTTGTCACTAAATCGGGGCCAGAACCGCAGCGTGCCAGCGGCCTATTAACCGAGGTGGAATTTAATTTAATTTGAGTATATGCTAATAGATTTGCAAATTCATTCTATTTATTCCGATGGTTATTTAACACCGACAGCGGTGGCTAAATTTTTAGCTCAACAGGGAGTTAAAGTGGCTTCACTAACCGATCACAATACGCTGGCTGGCTGGCCGGAGTTTTATCAAGCTTGCCAGAAATTAAAAATTAAACCGATTCCCGGTATTGAGTTATATACGCGGTTAAATAATCAGCAGATTAATTTACTGTGGTATAATTTGCCAATTGGCGATCAGCAAGTTGCTAAATTATTATTAACTAGTCAGCGCCATTGGAAAGTGCGCCTAAAGCAGCATTTGCAGAAATTAGTTAAAGCTAAATTATTAGTAAAAGATAGTCATCGAGTGGTAGAAAAATTTACCAATTTTATTCCTACCAATGGTTTATTAGATGCTTTACTGTTAGTTCCTGGTAATCGGGAAATTATTGTTGAGCGACTTGATGATAGCCGATTTCGCGAAGAGGAGGCCATCGGTTTATTATTTGGTAATAAAAAAATTGGCCGCTTACGCCTGAGCTGTATTGATATTAATCGAGTTATTAAATTACGCCGAGAGTTAGGTGGACAACTGGTTTTTTGTCATCCAGCCAAAGGGCGTTCTATTAAACGCAGCCTAGTTCATAGATTAAAAAATTTAGGAATTGATGGTATTGAAGTTTTGTCACCGCACCATAGTTTGGGCGCGATTATGTATGCTCAAGACTTAGCCAAACGCTATAATCTAATTATTACGGCTGGGTCAGATTTTCATCGTTTTGAAGAAGTTTCATGCGGCCTTAAGAGCGCCTATGATTATTGGCAAGCCGATAGTCAAGATTTACAACGTATTAATGAAATAATTGGTTAATAATTTATGAAAAAAAAGATTAAGGTTTGGTTTTTATCAGCTGAAGTGGCGCCATTTGCCAAGACGGGCGGTCTGGGTGATGTGGCCGGGGCATTACCCAAGGCTTTAGCTAAGCTTGGTGTTGATGTGCGGATCTGTTTGCCGCTCTATGGTTTGATTGATCGGCGCGCTTATCAAATAAAACCGTTAAAGACTACGGCTATTGTTAACTGGTCGACCGGAGCTGAGAAAATTAGAATTTATCAGACTAGACTACCTGGCAGCCAGGTGCCGGTTTATTTGCTTGATCATCTGTTTTTAAACACAGCGACGATTTATCTGCAACCGAATGATCCAGACGACAAACCTAATCGTAAAATTGATGATGTGCGTAAGTTTAGTTTTTTTACTAAGGCTGCTTTGGCGGCCGCTGAGGCTTTAAAATTTCAACCGGAGATTATCCATTGCCATGATTGGCACACGGCGTTAGTACAACATTTGCTGCATCAATGGCCAAGTGATTTTTATGAGGTTAGCCGAGTAGTCTATACTATTCATAATTTAGCTAATCAGGGCTGGGCTGGGCACAATATTGTCAGATGGGCAGGGCTAAAAAATTGGCAGGGCGACCTCAATTTTATGGCTGAAGGTATTAAAACTGCCGATTGGGTTACTACGGTTAGTCCAAGCTACGCTCAAGAGATTTTAAGCCGGCCGTTAGACGCCGGACTGGGGCGCTATTTACGGCAACGCCGGCGTAATTTGTCGGGCATTATTAACGGTATAGATGTTGTAGAATATAATCCGGCTCAGGATAAAAATATAGTTAAAAAATTTAGCGCTCAGACTTTGGAACGGAAAAAAATTAATAAATTGGCGCTGCAAAAAGAGCTGGGCTTAAAACAAGATGCTAATATTCCGCTAGCTGGATTGATTTCGCGGCTGGTTTGGCAAAAAGGCTTAGAATTATTTGATCAACAAATGATTAAGCGTAATTGTCAGTGGGTGTTTTTAGGCACTGGCGAGCCGCGTTATGAGAAGCAGTTGGCCGCTTTGGCGGCTAAATATCCTGATCGGATTAGCGCTCAAATTAAATTTAACGATCGGTTAGCTCATCAGATTTATGCGTCGGCTGACATATTCTTGGTGCCCTCGCGTTTTGAGCCGTGCGGACTAACCCAGATGATGGCCATGCGCTATGGGGCAGTGCCAATTGTGCGATCAACCGGCGGGTTAAAAGATACGGTTAATAAAAATAACGGTTTTTTATTTAATAAACTAACCAAGACTGAGTTTTATTCAACAATTGATAAGGCTTTGGATGAATATGGTCAACGACCAGCAATTTGGCGTCAGCGACAACTAGTGGGCATGAATCAAGATTGGTCGTGGAATGAGCCAGCCAAAGAATATTTACGGCTGTATCGCCGGCTGCTGCAATAAAGATTTTTGTGCTATAATAAATTAATTAACCCCCATTTATTTTTAATTTTTTTCATATGGCTAACGACAAAAAAAACAAGAAAGACAAAGAACTAGCCAGCGTAGACAGCGGTAATTTATCGGAAAAGCAAAAGGCGGCTGAAGCGGCCATGAGTCAAATTCGCCAACTTTATGGCGAGGGTTCAATTATGAAATTCGGCGATGTTAAAAACACCAATGTTGACGCCGTAACAACCGGTTGTTTATCGCTGGATCTCGCTATTGGTGTCGGCGGCGTGCCCAGAGGTCGAGTGATTGAGATTTATGGGCCAGAGTCTAGTGGTAAAACCACGCTAGCTCAACATATTATTGCTGAAGTTCAAAAACAGGGCGGAATCGCCGCTTTTATTGATGCCGAGCACGCTTTGGATCCGGAATATGCTAAAAAGATTGGCGTTAATATTGATGAAATGTTAATCAGTCAGCCGGACACCGGCGAACAGGCTTTGGAGATTTTGGAAACACTGGTCCGTTCTAATGCGGTAGATGTGGTGGTAATTGACAGCGTGGCTGCCCTAGTGCCAAAGAAAGAGATTGAAGGCGATATGGGCGATTTACAAATGGGTTCGCAGGCGCGATTGATGAGCCAGGCGCTACGCAAACTGACCGGCGTTATTGCCAAATCTAAAACGATTGTTATTTTTATTAATCAATTACGCATGAAGATTGGGGTAATGTTTGGCAACCCGGAAACAACCACTGGCGGTAATGCTCTCAAGTTTTATGCCTCGGTGCGAATTGATATTCGCAAGATTGCTCAGATTAAACAGGGTGAAAAAATGCTGGGCAATCGTGTTAAATGTAAGGTGGTTAAGAATAAGGTGGCGGCGCCATTTAAGAGCTGCGAATTTGATATCATGTATAATGAAGGTATTTCTTTGGCCGGCGATGTCCTAGATACTGGCGTAGAAATGGGAACAATTACCAAGAGTGGCAATTCTTATAGCTTTGGTGAAATCAAGTTAGGTGTAGGCCGGGAGAGCGCTAAGACTTTTTTGCGGCAGGATAAAGAATTAATGAAGAAGATTAGAAAACAGGTCTTGATTGATTTGGCAGCTAAACAGGAATAAAATAAATAGATTATCAATAAAAAGACCCGGCCGAAAGACCGGGTCTTTTTATGTAAGAGAGAACTAGAATTTAATTAACTCTCTCTACGTATTCTTCAGTATCAGTGTTGACGCGAATAATATCGCCTTCATTAATAAATAGTGGAGCATTGAGCTGAGCGCCAGTTTCAATTTCAATTTGTTTCATAACATTACCGACAGTATTACCTTTAACGCCGGGCGGGGCGGTGATAACTTTGTACTCAGCTTTGACTGGCAATTCAACAGCCACGGGTCGACCCTCAAAATAGAGAACGGTAACCTCCAAGCCGTCTTTAAGGAATTTTTCTTTGCCGCCCAATTCTTCTAAATTGATAGCGAATTGTTCATAATCGGCGCTGTCCATAAAATTGGCAAACTGTTTGTCAGTATACATAAAGGTAGCTTTGCGTTTTTCAACGTCAGCCTCATCAGCCCGATCATTACCTTGCCAGGTTCTTTCCAAAACCGAACCGCTAATCAGATTGCGCAGTTTAGTCTTCAAAACGGCGCCGCCGCGGCCCATCTTGTGATGGTCAGCGCGAATGACCGAATAAGGCTCGCCATTAATGGTGATGACCTTGCCGAGCTTGATTTCATTTAATGATAACATAGGTTAGTCTTAGCGGCGGACAAACATCAACATAGCCATGATGCGGGCCCGCTTGATAGCTAAAGTTAATTGGCGCTGGTGCTTAGCGCAGGTGCCGGTGCGGTGTTTAGGTAAGATTTTGCCTAAAGCGTTGGCGTAGCGGCGCAGTAGGAAGGTGTCTTTATAATCAATTTCTTTGATGCCATTTTGGCAAAAATAACAAGGCTTGTTGCTATTGCGACTGTTCATAGTAAGCAATTAAATAATTTAGAAAGGGATATTTTCAATTTTGATTTCTTCTTCGGCCGGATTATCAGGCAATGACTCCAGCGATGGTTCGTTGTTGTCGGTTTGTTCAGCGGCCGGTCCGGAGAATGGTGCACTAGCTGAACCGGCTCGATCTAGCATAATCAGATTGTCGGCTACTAATTCGGTCCGATAGCGCTTGGTATTGTCTTGGGCTAGCCAATCGCGGGTTTGCAGTCGTCCCTCCACATAAACTTTTGATCCTTTGTACAAGTATTGGCGGCAAATATCGGCTAAGCGGCGCCAAGCGACAATATTATGGAATTCGGCCCTTTCTTGACGCTGGCCAGTTTGGTCGGTCCAAACATAATTAGTAACCACTGTAAATGAGGCAACTGGCTGTCCGGTGGTGGTGTTGCGGATTTCCGGATCACGAGTCAAATTACCGATGAGCATGGCTTTGTTTAGATCCATAGGCGTAATTTAGAAGATTAAAATTTATTTGACGATTGGTTCTTCATTGATCAAGGTATCAATTTTGGCGTCAATATCTTGATCATGTTTTTTGGCCACTTCTTCACTGTCGCTAGCCGGAGTAGCGGCTTCTTTTTCCGGATTATTTTTTTTGGCCTCAGCTTCAGTTTTATCTGATTGCAGCTTGGCTTCACGCTTGGCGATTTCTTCTTTAGCGGCTAGAATTTCTTCAACAGTTCGTGGTTGGCGTTTGACAATTTGGTGGCGCAAGATATCGCTGGACAAGCGCAAAAAGCGCTCAACCTCAGCAATTTTATCGGCTGCTAAATCGCACTCCAGAAGACGATAATAACCGAAGAGAAAACCTTTAATCGGATAAGACATTCGGCGTTTACCCCAGTTTTCGCGATAAACGATTGTGCCGTCGTTAGCGGTAATTAGATTTTCAATTTTTTGAGCAATCGGCTCGGTTTCCTCGGCTGTAAATTTGTTAGACACGATATACAGCAATTCATAGCGCGGTAACCGAGAGCTTTTGTTTTTAGCCATAAGTAATGGGTAAAGAATAATTAATAATAAAAATAAAACCCTCAACCATAAGTCTGCAGGCAGAGGGGTAACTGCTTTCGGCCTGCCTTTGGTGCCACTAATTATTAATAGCACCATTTAAACCAATGGTTGGTTCAAACATGGAAAAGGCAAAGATTGTCTTTTTGTGTCATTAACCCTAACACAGAAGTTAAAAAATTGCAAGACTGGCGGTTTTATGTTAGCGTAGCGGTATATGAATTATTTTTTTATCTTGGGCAGCCATCCAGCCTTGTCCTTAACTGAATTGGCAGTCAAATTGTCGGGTCGCTGGCAGGTGGTTAACGATAATTTGGCGCTAGCCAGTCAAGTGGCCGAATTATCGGCGGATTTATTAGAATATCTTGGTGGAACCATTAAGTTTGGTCGAGTTATTGGTCAATTTAATCAACTTAATGAAGCGGCGGCTCAAGTAATAGCTAAGCAATTATTGGCGGTCGCCCCGGCTGACAAAAAAATTTGTTTCGGTTTATCTAATTATGATCGCCAGCCGCTTAGCCGTGATTTAGGTATACAAATCAAGCGTTTTATCCAAGATACTGGTCGTTCGGCGCGCTGGGTAATTAGTCGCGCAGCGGCTTTGTCCAGTGTAGTAGTTGAGCAGAATCATTTACTAACTAGCGGCGGAGAAGTAGTTTTATGGCGACAAGATAATTGTTGGCAATGGGGAGTGACGGTGGCTGTCCAGCCTTTTAAGTCGTTATCGGCTCGTGATTATGGCCGCCCGGCTCGTGATGATCAGTCCGGCATGTTACCGCCCAAGCTTGCCCAGATTATGCTTAATTTAGCTGGCTTTGAACCGGGTGATAGTGTTTTGGATCCATTTTGCGGCTCTGGCACCATTTTGCAGGAGGCAGCTTTAATGAAAGCCGGGCGAATTATTGGTCTGGATAATTCGGGGGTAGCCGTTGCCAATAGTCAAATTAATTGGCAGTGGTTAGCTAACCGTTGGCCAATTGAGATTGACCCAGAAATTAGTTTAGCCGACGCTCGTCAGGCCTCAGTCCAGCTAGCTAATCAAAGAATTAAACGGATTGTGACTGAACCATATTTAGGACCGCAGCGTGGCCGGCGTAATTTTATGGTTATTGCTCAGGAATTGAATCAATTATATAGTCAAGCTTTAGTTGATTGGCAAAAAATAATCGCTCCGGGTGGGCGAGTCGTGATGATTTGGCCGGTATTTATTGACGGTCACCAAAAGCATTTGGTCCAACCAAAGATGGCTGGCTGGCGTAAGGTTAAATATAGCCAATTGGCCCGGCAAGCTTGGCCTAAGCAGTACACCTTAGACGGCAATTTGCTTTATGGTCGGCCAGGACAAGTGGTTTGGCGAGCGATTGTTGGCTTAGAGAAAGTTTAATTATTAATTAGAAAATTACAGACATCACCGTCTTTAATCAAATAATCTTTACCTTCTAGCCGCAGCAAACCCAATTCCTTAGCTTTAACCTCGCTGCCGGCTCGAAGTAAATCTTGCCAATTAATAACTTCAGCCCGAACAAAACCTTTAATAAAATCAGTATGAATCACGCCGGCCGCCAAAGGAGCCGGTGTATTTTTAATTACTGTCCAAGCTCTGGTTTCATCGGCGCCGGTGGTTAAAAAAGTGACTAGATTGAGCAGTTGATAAGCTTGAGCAATTAATTTGTTCAAGCCGCTTTGATTGAGACCCAGCTCTTGAATATATTCAGCCTGTTCGTTTTCTGGTAGAGCGGCAATGTCAGCCTCCAATTTAGCGTTGAGCGGCAGAACCGCGCCATCCCAGGCTGGTAATTGTTCAGTTTCCGGCTGGCTGCTATTGATAACATAGATAATCGGCTTGCTGGTTAAAAGGTTTAATTCTTTAATCAACGCCTGTTCGTCGGCAGTAAAATCAAATTGACGCAAACTGTGGCCGTTATCTAGGTAGTCGCGCAATTTAGTTAAAATAGCCGTTTGTTGGATAGCTGTCTTATGGCCGCTTTTAGCTTCGCGACCGACCTTGTCCAATCGTTTATTAACAGTGGCTAGGTCGGCGTAAATTAACTCCAGATTGATAATGGCCTGGTCAGATTCAGGATTGATGCGGCCGTCGACATGAACAATATTGTCGTCTTGAAAATTGCGAACCACCTGGCAAATGGCATCACAGGCGCGGATATGAGCTAAGAATTGGTTACCTAAACCTTCACCCTCATGAGCGCCTTTAACTAAACCGGCAATGTCAACAAATTCCATGGTGGTATAAATGGTTTTAGCCGAATGAGACATGGCCGATAGTTGATCAACCCGTTCATCAGGTACTTTAACAATGCCAATATTGGGTTCAATGGTGCAAAAAGGATAGTTGGCGGCGTCAACCTGTTTTTTGGTTAAAGCATTAAAAAGAGTGGATTTGCCGACATTTGGTAGGCCGACGATACCGATAGATAAAGCCATAGATTTTGTTTACAGCTGGAATTTAACAGATTTTAGCTTATTTGGCAATTTTGACTCGGCCATTAATAAGTATTAGTATGGTATTATAGATATAAATTACTATTATCCGTAGTTAATGTTTTTAGTTATAAATAAAAAGTCAAAGTATTCTTTAGCGGCTTTTACTCTTATTGAGCTATTAGTAATCATTGCCATCATTGCTTTGTTGTCCACATTATCGGTTATTGCTTTAAATAATGCTCGGGCCAAAGCCCGAGATGCTCGTCGTTTATCCGATGTTAAACAAATTTCTACAGCTCTAGAGCTATATTATAATAGCCATGGCATTTATCCTAACTCACCCAATCCCGTTGGAACTCCAATTACTAACCTTTGTCTTAGTGAATTAGGTATTACCTCGACCTGTGGCACTGAGGTTTATATGAAAAATATACCAGCGGATCCGGCTAAAGACAAACATTATCTTTATGCTCCATTAATCAATAATTCAAGCTTTAACTTAATTTATGATGAAGAAACCATTGCCGATTGTCCAACCGATTGGGTGCGAGTTCCCGGCAATACTTTATATAATACCCATTCATTTTGTGTTATGAAATATGAGGCCAAAATTAAGGGGATTGACAATGGTAATACCGCCTACAGTGCCAGTTATGAGCCAGAATCTCGACCTAGCGGCACCCCCTGGGTTAATATTACTCAAACTAATGCTAAACTGGAATGTGAATCAATTGGTGCCCATCTAATTACTGAAGATGAATGGTTAAGCATTGTTCGTAATCTAGAGCTACAAGCCAGTAATTGGACCGGAGGCGCTATCGGCTCAGGTCAGATAACACGCGGTAATAGCAATTCTAGTGCGGCTATGGACGGAACCAGTGAGCTTGACGGAGTTAATAAAAGAACGCACATTTTATCTAATGGTGAAGTTATTTGGGATCTAGCCGGTAATGTTTATGATTGGACCGATGCGACTATTATGGGCAAAAATCAGCCAAGCGGAGTGGTAAGTGAAGCTGGGTGGCTTGAATATACTGTGCTCACTAATTACGGCGATATTGCTCCAGAAAAGTTATTACCAATGAATAATTATAATAGTAATCAGGGGTATGGCCAAATTTTTAGTATTGGTTCTAGCACCAATACTATTAACTATGGTTTTCGTCGCGGTGGCTATTGGCGCAATAATGGAGCAAGAGCTGGTGTTTTGACACTTATTTTAAATGTTCCTCCAAATGATTACTATAAGTATATTGGTTTTCGGTGCGCGCTTTAGATCAGCGGTTTAAAGCATTATAAATAATAAAAAATAACTTATTGACGAGCCAAAAATGATATGATAAGCTTGTCGGTGCCAGTGCGACACTGGTATTGGAGTCGTAGTTCAGTTGGTTAGAACGCTGCCCTGTCACGGCAGAGGTCGCGGGTTCGAGTCCCGTCGACTCCGCAGAACGCCTATATTATGGGGCGTTTTTTGTATATGCTTAAAAAGAGGCTCATTGCGCCTCTTTTTATTTTAACAATTAGTTTTTTCTTCAATGGTTTGTTTACCGCGATTAATATCCCAAACACTAGGCGATAGATCGGCATGGAGCTGTAGTTTGGGCCAACGCTCTTGCAAGGCTTTAATCATCTGATGAGCCACTTGGCGCAAAGTGGGGTGAACGGTTTGGTTAGAGCGCAATTCAGCGGTATAAACTGTAGCCGGTAGACCGTAAGTGACTTTGCAAGGCACTAAAAAGCCGAGAGCTAAATAGTATTGTTTAGTCGTTTCGTCAGTCGGTAGAGCGGCAACAGCCTCAATTTGCTTGGCGATTAACACTATAGCCTGCTGGCGCAAATCATGGGGTAATTGTTCTAAATACCAATTATGAAAACCGTGTCTGGCAGTTAATAATGGCATCCGGCAAACGCCGTTGCGATGGCGCTGAATATCGCGGAAAGAACCGTAATCTAAAAGGAATTCAAAACTACAGCTGCCTAATTCAGCTAAGAAGTGGGGTAGGCCGGTTTTAGGCGGGCGATTAATAATCGCTGTCTGTTGATTCAAATCATTATCTTTAATATTGGTGGTAAAACGGAACTCAGTCGGTTGTTCGGTAGTATAATAATAGTCATTGGCCAGAATAGTGTGACGATAATTTTCTTGCTGATCATCAATTGTTTGACAAAAACTGTGCGGGTAATGTTCCTTTAAGATTTGCTCTAACTGGTTGGCAATTTGGCGAACCTCGGCTAAGGGATATTGGCGTAACCAAGTCAATTTGTCATAAGCCTGACGTAAGTTGGTATGCCAGCTAAGCTGCGTAGTAATACCGGCCGGGAGAAAAGAGCGTAAAATATCAAAAGAGCGGGCGTTGATAGCGCGCTGATAAATTTTGTCGTCGTGATCGGCTTGACGAGGATAGCTATGGCGTAAATGTTCTTTGACCGGTTCCAGGGCCGATTTATAGAAATTCATCCAATCATTGATAATTTTTTGTGATTGTTCTGTGTTGAGCGGATCAATAATTGGTTGTTTAGCCATATCAACATAGCGAGTGCTGGTTTCTTGGCCACAATAGAGCGGCCAGTCTTGCAAGGCTTTATCAGCCAAAATACTTAAGCCTTCAATAAAAAGAGTGGTGCTGCCGCAATCGGCAATGCTGGAGTGGCCATAGCCGACATAGAAGGTTTCCATAAATTTGCCAGATCCGGTCTGGCGAACTTTTTCAACATGCTTGGCGACGCTTTCCGGGCTGCGCGAATAAAGCGCTTGAAGCATCGCTGTATCTTCGGGATTAAATTCATCATAAAGAAAAACTTGGGCCATAGGATTAATTTAAGAATGGTAAGTTTATTGTATCAGCCGCGAGCGACTCAGTCAAAGCTTGGCCAATCGGCCGAATTGCTTTACAATAAAAGGTAATAATTAGTTAATTTATTATTATGGATTGGTTGTCGGCTTTAATTTTAGGTATTGTGGAGGGCGTTAGCGAATTCCTGCCGATTTCTTCAACTGCTCATTTGCGATTATTTAGTCAATGGCTCGGGGTGGTTAATAATGATTTTAGCAAGAGTTTTGATATTTTTATTCAGCTTGGGGCTATTTTGGCGGTATTCGTGGTTTATTTACAAACATTATGGCGGCGACCACGGATTATTTGGAAATTGGCTGCGGCTTTTGTGCCGACAGCGATTATTGGATTAGCTGCCTATCCTGTGATTAAGGGTCAATTAATGGATAGTTTTTGGCTGATGGCCGTGACCATTGGCCTCGGTGGTTTGTTTTTGCTTTGGTTTGAGCGGCGTTATCAATTTAAACAGGCCACGATTAAAGAGGTTGATCAAATAACTTATAAACAGGCTATTTTAATTGGTTTGTGTCAGTCTATAGCCATGATTCCGGGCGTGTCTCGTTCAGCGGCGACGATTATCGGCGGTTTGGCTATTGGCTTAAGCCGGTCAGTAATTGTTGAATTCAGTTTTCTTTTAGCCCTACCAACCATGTTGGCAGCGACCGGCTTAGATCTATTGAAGAGTTCTTGGTCGTTAGGGCGGCCAGAGATTATTACTTTAGCGATTGGTTCATTGGCGGCTTTTATAACTGCTTGGTTAAGTGTAAAGTGGTTGCTCAATTTTATCCGCCAGCGTGATTTTCGATTGTTCGGCTGGTATCGGCTCGCTTTAGCAGTTATTATTGTTATATATTTATTAGTTCGCTAAATTAGGCTATTTTTGTTATAATATTAAAATAAAAAATAAATTGGAATTTTATGCGCATCGCCATTTTTGATATTAAAGCCGGAGAAAAAGCATATTTCAACAAGGCGTTAGCCGGCCATGAATTAGCTTTCAGCGCCGATAATTTGGCTGAAGATAATGCTAAGTTAGCTAAAAATTGTCAGGCCGTAATGGTTTTTGTGGCTTCCCGATTGACGGCCGAGGTATTAGCTAAGATGCCGAAATTAAAATTGATTGTTGCTCGTTCCACCGGTTTTGACCATATTGATTTAAAGTATTGCCAAAAACATGGCATTGCTGTTTGCAATGTGCCGCCTTATGGTGAAAATACCGTGGCCGAACACGCTTTTGCCTTGATTCTTAGCTTGTCGCGCAATATTCATAAATCGTATTTACGGACGATGCGCGAGGATTATCGGGTTGAGGGACTCAAGGGTTTTGATTTGCAGGGTAAAACCATTGGCGTTATCGGTGCTGGTAAAATTGGCCTGCATTTAATTAAAATGGCTCGTGGTTTTGATATGCATGTCTTGGCTTATGATTCGCGCCAAGATCATTTTTTAGCCGAAGTGCTTGGCTTTAAGTATGTTTCTTTAGAAGAACTATTAAGGCGATCAAATATTATCAGTCTACATGTACCGGATAATAAATTTACTCATCATTTAATTAACCGACAAAATATTGGTTTAATCAAGAAAGGGGCTTTATTAATCAATACAGCTCGCGGTGGAGTGGTGGAAACTGAGGCCCTAATTGAGGCTTTAGACAAAAAGATTTTGGCCGGCGCCGGATTGGATGTGATTGAGGGCGAGAATTTGATTATGGAGGAAAAACAGTTAGCCTATGATCAAGAAACAGCTAATGAGATGCTATCTTTGGTTAAGAATCATATTTTGCTTAGCAAAGACAATGTTATTTTTACCCCCCATATTGCTTTTTATAGTCAAGAGGCGATTGAGCGGATTCTGGAGGTCAGCGTGGATAATCTTAAGGCTTTTGTGGCTGGCCGGCCACAAAATTTAGTCAAAGCCTAATTAAACATGGAACAGGTTTTAGATCTACACCTGCATTCTCGTTTTAGCCGCGCTTGTTCAGCTAATTTGACGCTGCCTAATCTTGAGCGGGCTGGCCGACGCAAAGGTATTGATATTATTGGAACAGCCGATTTTACTCATCCGCAGTGGTTTAAAGAAATTAGTGAACAATTAATTGAGATTGGTCAGAGCGGATTATATCGGCTAGCCGAAACAACTGATAGCCAAATTAAATTTTTATTGAGTACCGAAGTTGCTTTAATCTATAAGCAGGGCGATAAAGTGCGTCGTCTGCATTTAGTTATTCATGCACCTAATATTGAAGCGGTGCGTCAGTTAAATCAGGAATTAATTAGTCGTGGTCTAAATTTGCGCAGTGATGGGCGGCCAATTTTGGGGTTAACCGCGCCGGCGCTGGTCAAAATTTGTCGTCAGATTGACCCACAATTTATAGTTTATCCAGCCCATATTTGGACGCCGTGGTTTTCGATTTTTGGCTCTAAATCCGGTTTTAATAAATTGGAGGAATGCTTTGACGAACAGACTGAATTTATTTACGCCTATGAAACCGGCCTATCTAGCGACCCACCGATGAATTGGCGTTTTTCCGAACTGGATAAGTTAATTTTATTATCTAATTCTGACGCTCACTCATTGGCTAATTTGGCGCGAGAAGCCAATGTTATTGACTTGCCTGATTTGAGTTATCAATCATTTTGTAATATACTTAAAAATAGAGACAAGCAAAAAATTATTAGCACCTTGGAATTTTTTCCCGAAGAGGGCATGTATCATTTGGACGGCCATCGTCAATGCGGTTTTGTTTGCTCGCCAACCAAAACCAAAAAAATACATGGCCTTTGCCCGCATTGCCGCCGACCCTTAACGATTGGCGTTTTGAGTCGAGTTGAAGAATTGGCTGATCGGCCTGACGGCTATCGGCCTGACGGAGCGCCCAATTTTGAGAAATTAGTGGAGCTAGACAAAATAATTGCTGAGAGTTTGGGGGTAAAGAGCCGCAACTCTAAGAAAGTGCAGGAAATTTATGAACAAATGTTACAAGTTTTTGATAATGAATTGGCGATTTTAAGAAAGGTTCCATTAGAAGAAATCGACCGGCAATTCGGCGGCTTATTGGCTGAAGCCATCAGACGGATGCGCCAAGGACAGCTAACAATTGAACCAGGCTTTGATGGCCAATACGGCACGATTAGACTTTTTAATCCGGCCGAAACAAGACCAATTACTTTATTCTAAAGATATGAAAAAAGCTTTTACACTCATTGAACTGTTAGTGGTTATCGCCGTTATTGCTTTATTATCCACTCTTTCAGTGGTAGCTTTAAGCAGCGCTCGGGCTAAATCGCGGGATGCCCGCCGTTTGTCTGATATTAAACAGATTCAAACCGCTCTGGAAATGTATTTTGACAGCTCGGGTAATTATCCGACATCGTTAACGGCTGGATCTCCTTTATCTTATGGCAGCTTGGTTTTTTTATCAAAAGTGCCAAGTGATCCAATTAGTAATAATCAATATGCCTACACTCAAACCGAGGGAGGTCATGAATACACTTTGGATTTTATCCTGGAAACGAAGTCGGCGGATTATGAGCCGGGAAATTATCAGGCGACTTCCAAGGGCATTCTAGCTGGTGGAGGCGGTAGCACACCGCCAGCATGGCAGTGTGGCGATAATTTAGTAGACGATGGTCAAACATATTCGACAGTTGAGAACCATAACTATTGTTTAATGACAGCTAGTTTAAATGCTCTTAATCATACTCGCCGATGTTTTGATGATAATGAAAAAAATTGTACTAACTATGGAGCTCTTTATGGTTTAAAAGAAGGCCCTGATTTATGTCCCAATGGTTGGCGGTTGCCAATAAATAAAGACTATGAACATTTTTCTTTTTTAATTAGTGGACAGTCTTTTATTGGCTACTATGATGGTAAAAATTATAAAAATGATACCAGTTACTTAATGTTAGCTGATTCTTATGTTCTAAATGTTGCTGACCAAACGATTTCTACTCTGCCTGCCGATAGCGCCGTATCGGTTCGTTGTATGAAGGATCCATAAATTACTCCTATTATTTATATTTTAAATTGGAATTAAACCCTTGACAGCCTTTTCTATTCGTGTATAATAGGAAACACAATTAAAATTAATGTTGGTTAAGCCAACCTCTTAAAAGACTTATAACTCTTGCTCCGCAGCTAATTTTAATTTTCGGTTGCGTGGCACAGGTTATAAGTTTTTCTAAACTTATAAAGTCAAAGAACATTAACAATATAAATATATCGTTAGATCAGATAGCATAAACAGCCGTATAATCGCTGATGATTATATGGCGTCTATAATAAAATAAAGATTTTAGCAATCCTTGAGAATAGGATTGTGGGAAAATCTCGTTAAGGGTCTATGGTGGATGCCTTGACTCAAAGAGACG
>ERZ795049.80-NODE-80-length-139263-cov-9.980526_pt1 | contig 139263 bp, 106 predicted proteins | sample MGYA00375133_ERZ795049 | MGnify/ENA primary metagenome ERZ795049 (study PRJEB30178, sample SAMN05720147) | activated sludge metagenome | isolation source: anaerobic digester from wastewater treatment plant | place: Japan | collected 2015-04-20 ...
ATGACGAGAGCGGAACCGGAATGACGGAGGCGAGGGAAGCAGGGATGACGTGGGGGGAACCGAGGGAAGCAGGGATGACGTGGGAGGAGCAGGAATGACGGAGGGGCTTTAAATGTTCGGGCCGGTTCCTAGTCCTGCTGATCAGGGGACAATACTTTCCTTGTGGAGGATTTCGCCGCCTTTACGGATGACCGTGACCTCCATGGCTTCGGGAGAAACATCGACGCGGACAGTGCCGTCGGTGGGATTGGTCATCAGGTGGAAGCGGTTGTCTCCGTTTTCACCGGGGCGGCACCAGCTGAAGCGATGGGTATGTCCGCAGAGCCAGAGCTGCGTCCCGATCTCATTGAGGGGGCCACGCCAGAGCCGCCGTATTTCCTGTTCGCCGAACCAGTCTTCCTCGGAAGTGGCGCAGGGCTGATGGGAGATCACCACTTTATAAGGCACCTTTTTCCACGCCTCTGATTTGAGTTCGTCGAGGAGCCATGCCGTTTCTTCATCTCTGAATCGGACAAAGTCAACCATACCGGCGTATTCATTATGATCATCAGGTTTGTCTTCTCCTGAATCAAGTGCGAGGAAATAGACACCGCCGTGCGTAAAAGCGTAATAGCTGCGCCCGCTGACCCCGGGGACATAATCGAAAAAGCGACGTGCCCAGGCGCCCCGGGTCTCATGATTGCCCCGCACATACACCAGGGGAATGGACGACCCGAACTGGCGTGCGCAGGCGTCGTAGAAGGCATTGAAAAACTGTTCATCGCTTTTGAAGTCATTGACAATATCGCCGTTCATAACCACGAAGTCGATGTCTTTCCAGTCCACGTCCTTGAACATGGCTTCCAGTCGCTCGCAATCGTCGTGAATGTCATTCCACATGACAAAAGAAAACTTTTTCTTTTCAGGATCGAGATGCCGGTAGGTAAAGATTTCACTTTCCACCGTTTTTCCGAACACAGGGACATAGGGATTATGAAAGTTGCGCATAGCCTTGGATATCAGCTGATAGCGGACGGTGGCGCCTGGCGTTAATCCGGTCAACCGCACAGCATGGCAGGTACTGTCGTTAGGGATCAGCCCGAGACTGCTTGCCACAGCCCGTTTGTTGAGGGTATCCCCTTCACCGTAACGCACTTCGCACAGAGCGGGCTTGCTGGTATGCCAGGTGACTGTAATTTCATTGCGCTGGGGCTGCTGCAATACAGGGCCATGGGTGATGTGAATATTGCCCCGTTCTTTTCCTTCGGAAGCGAAGCCGCAGGCGGTGCCCAGAATCAAAGTCATTGTTGCGGCAATAACGAGGGAACAGCGGTAATGCGGGGACACAAAGAACATCGCACAAGCCTTTCTTTATTTTTTTTGGAAGCACAAAAGTACCCGTAGCAAACAAAGAAAGTGCGTTTTCTTTGGACCAGGCACCGGGCACCTTCAAACCTGCTCTTCAGTATACCCAAGGGCATGGAGAAAATAAAACGGCGGAATTATTCGACTTCTTCCTGAATGATAAAAAGAGGCTTGCGCTGCGTTTCAATATAGATGCGACCCACGTACTCGCATACAATGCCGAGTGCACACAGGTGTACGCCGCCAAAAAAAAGAAACGCCGCAAGAATAATTTCGAGCTGGGAAACATTGTCGTTCATCAATCCGGAAATAATTCCATGCAGGGTAAGCAGCACGCCTGCACCCGCACTGAGCACACCCAGCACGCCAATGGTCTGCAGAGGCAGGATCGTCACGGTGGTGATCAGATCGAAACCGGTTCGAAACAGTTTGACCAGGCTGTACCGGCTGGATCCGTACTGGCGACGGGCATGGCGCACTTTGACTTCCGTCACCTTGCCTCCCAGCATGGCGGCATCGACAGGGAGATAGCGGCAGCGATGGGAAAATTCCGTCATGTGCTTAACCAGCTGCCTCCGGAAACCCTTGAGCGAACAGCCGTGGTCATGAAGCGGGAACCCGGTGGCATGTCCTGTATAGCGATTCAGAAATCGCGACATAATTTTCCGGAAGGGATTGTCATGCCGGTTGACCCGCCATCCGCCCACCATGTCGTACCCTGCCTCCAGTTTTTCATAAAGGATCGGGATATCTTCCGGATACACCTGCAGATCCGCATCGAGCATAAAGACATAGTCACCCTGCGCCTGCGAGAATCCGGCATAAAGTGCGGGGCTCTGCCCGAAGTTCCTGGAGAGAAGAAGGATGCGCCAGCGCGGATCTTTTTTCCGGATATCTTTGAGAATATCCACCGAGCTATCTGTACTTCCATCATTGACGGCGATAACTTCATAGGGCTGCCCCATCTGCTCCAGCGTGGCAGTGATCCGCTCATAAAGCTCCGCCAGACTCCGTTCTTCATTAAAGATAGGGATGACCACGGATATTTTCAGTGTGTCTTCGCTCATGAACGTGCTTCCTCATTGGCATTATGGGGAACTGGGAGCCGATCTTCCATTGATCTGCTTCTTTTGAAAGGCATCATATCGGAAGTGAACAAAGGAGTCAACAAAAATGTCTGTTTGCGGTTTACATAAGCGCTGTGCTGAAATACCGCTCCGCACGGTCGGGCAGGACGGTAACAACATTGCCCCGGATATGGGGAGCCGCCTGCCGTGCCGCCCAAACGTTGGCACCTGAGGAAATCCCTACCAGCAGACCATGTTCCGTGCCCAGTTCTCTGGTTGTCCGGATCGCGTCTTCATCGGTCACCTCCACGACCTCATCGATCATGGACACATCGAGTACAGCGGGGATAAATCCGTCACCGATCCCCTGAATCTGGTGCAGCCCGGGCTCGTGCCCCAGCAGTGCCGACACGTTTTTCGGCTCCACGGCAATGAGCCGGATGTTCGGATTATGTTCTTTAAGAAAACGGCCCACTCCCTGCAGGGTGCCGCCGCTGCCCACGCCCGCAATAAAACAGGCAATGTCACCGCCTGTCTGTTCCCAGAGTTCCCGGGCGGTATTTTCATAGTGCGCCCGGGGATTATCGGGGTTTTCAAACTGCTGGGGTACAAACACTCTCGGATCAGATGCTTTCATCTCCTGAACCCGTTTCACGGATCCGGCGATGCTGTCTTCCGCCGGGGTCAGGGTCAGCTGCGCACCGAGGGCACGGATCAGCCGCTTGCGCTCTTCGCTCATGTTTTCCGGCATGACAATATGAACATCATAGCCTTTCAGTCTTCCGACCAGAGCAATACCGATCCCGGTGTTTCCGGAAGTGGGTTCAACGATGAGCGCACCCGCCCGCAGTTCTCCCCGTGCTTCGGCGCCTTCCAGCATGGCAAGCGCCACTCTGTCTTTGATACTTCCGCCGGGATTCAGAAACTCCGCTTTGGCAAAAATCGCTTCGCTACCCAGCTGCAGCAGCGGTGTGTTGCCGATGAGATGTAAAACAGTGTCGGTAAGCATGCTTACGGTGATTCTCCTGCAATGGTTTCTAAAGCGCTACGATACAGAGAAAGAATCAGTCAATTCAACCCTGCTTCAGAAGGGCAGAAGAATTTCTCCGGCACCTGAGACGGCATGATTTGCCACAACCCATTCCTGAACCGGCGTGGAACGCAAGACGTCGTCGCCGCCGGAAACATTCGCATAACGCCGGGACTGCATGCACTGCAGAATCGCCTGCCGCACCTGCTCTTCTTTGCTGCGGCTGCACAAGGCAAGAACGGCACCGGCGATGCCTGCACCGGTAAGGGAGGCGCCGAATGCGCCCCCGTCAATGGCGGCGTCGACCAGCATATCCAGCGCCGGACTGCTGGCGCCGTACCAACCGGGAATCAGCTCCACAGGCAAGGCATGCGCCGCCTGATTCTTCAGAGCCGTGTCCCGTACATTCGCCTTGAAAGGATTTCCCTCCTTACTGGCTACCCGATCCCCTGCATGCCCCAACGACATAAGCCGTCCCGCCAGCGCGTAATTTTTTTCCTGCAGCACAAGGGGAAATCGCTGAGCCCGTGCCGATTCGGCGATACCGAAAAGAAGCGGCCCCCGCAGTGGAATCTGGTCAGGCTTTTCTTTCTCGGGCACCCCGTCGAAATAGAGGGCATAATCCCGTTCCAGATTATCAGGCGCATACCGTTTTTTCAGATCGGACAGCGAAATGGTCTCGGGGATTGACTGAAGCAGATTCATAAGCGCCGACATGCCGCCCAATGCCTCCGGCGTCACCTCCGACAGACGGTGCATACGAGAAACTTTTTCTGCAGGGTATCCGGCCCTGAACAGTTCCGCCTGCAGCACATTGAGCGCCATGGAATAGGCAAAACGGTTCAGGGAATACTGCACACGCTCCGCTCCGCTGAGCATCCGTGTAGTACAGGAATTGACCACCAGCAATGACAGGTCATCAGGAAAGGGAATATATTTACCGGCGTGCACATCCGGATCATCAGGATCTATCGCCACATGAAAAATCTGATCACGCTGCCCCGCGAGGATTGCCGCCTGATCGCTCAGCCCGCTGCGTGCTCCCGCATACCATTCCACATCGCGGCTTGCCAAAAGCAGATGCGGCAGGGAAAGGGAAAGGCCATTGAAAGCAGCAAACGCCATCAGTGAGACCAGATTCAGCGCCGTGGAAGAACTGAGCGAAGCGCCTACAGGAAGATCGCTTGCCACCATCGCTGTCACACCGGTCAGACCTTTGGCGGGAAACTGATGCTGCAGCCGCAATGCGGCACCGAGGCAGTATCTGCTCCAATCCGCTGTACCCGGCGTGAAGGAATCTGCGGTAACAGTCTGAAGCCAGGAAGCATCCGAGCGTATAAAACGGCTCTGATCTGCCAAATCCCATTCGGTTTGATTATAACCGGAAAGGCAGCTGACCAGAGTACAGCGTGACGAAGCGGAAGACGCCGCCACCATCACCACTTCCCGCTGGTGCGTCATGAGATTCATCCATCCGCCATGGGTGTCTACATGCATGCCCCGGAGGTTCAGCCGCCCGGGTGCCCGGAAAATTCGGACAGGGAGATCACCAAAGCGCACCAAAAATGCCAGTATAGCCTGATGCAGCAGTTTTTTTCTTTCAGCAAGAACCTGCTGATCTGATCCGTAGATATTCTGAAGAAAGACATCGTGACGGCTTTCCGTCAGTCGACTCAGCCATTCGTTGGCATATAAACTGCCAGCGTCGGACATAGACTCTTTAATCATTATTTGTAACCCAGAACACAGAATGCTTGCCGCATGAAAAATAAGGGAGAAAACGGTCTGATCACTTATTATATCTAAAAATCAATAAAGAAGGCATACTTTTAACCTGATCAGCGTTTACTTTAACAAAAAGACTGCCGGCATGAATTTCCGGTTTCGACTCATATGCATATAGTCAGCAGTTTAATGGTATACTTGTATATATTTATATTGCTGATACTGTGTCTGTGGTGTGGTCTTATATTTTTTTATTTTACTGGTCTTATATAAATTGAAGGAAATGGCAGACATGAAACCCGGAAACCGGAAGGGACGGGTCGTTGCCGCCGGTCTTTTGCTGGCAATGATCCTGCTCACGGGGTGTGGCGGCGGGAAGGGGAAACACGATCTTCTGGTCAGTGTGACTATCGATACACTGCCGGTGCAGGGCGCTTCCGTCCTGATGATGGGTGTTGATCAGGGGGTTACGCCGGTCACGGTGCATGAAGTACCGCCCGGCGACTACGAGGTAATCCTTCGCCTGGACAAGTACCGCCGCGCCATAGAGTCGATTAAAGTAACAGAGGAGCCCGAACAGATTTTCAGGATAGAACTGGAACCGATTCTGGGCTTTCTGTCCATTACCACCCAGCCTGCCGATGCGGAGGTGCTGCTGAACGGCGAGTCTCTGGGAAAAGCACCTATTGTCAAACATGCGCTTCAGGTAGGCGAATACAGTTATGAAGTAGTTCACCCGGACTATTATCCCGTTCAGAACACCTTCGTCATGGAAGACAACTTCAAAATGGAGTTTACTCATGAGTTGCGGCCTCTGGAATCGGAACTGATCGTGACTTCCCGGCCGAGTTCCGCCAGTATCTGGCTGAACAATCTTCCTCAGGCACAGAAGACACCCGCAAAGCTGGTACTGCGCCCGGGTCGTTATCTGGTCAGCACCTACACCGACGGCTATGTGCAGGTGGATGAGCTGGTCGATCTGAAAGCGAACGAATCTCATTCGGTGGAAATGCGCATGTCGCCGGGCAAGGTACCGCAGGGCATGACACTGGTTCCCGGCGGTGAGTTTACCATGGGTGCCGACGACAGCGCACCAGACGAGCGCCCCGCCCGTAAGATTATGGTAAAGCCTTTTTATATGGATCGCTTTGAAGTAACCAATCAGGCCTTCAAACAGGTTTTTCCGGACCACAAGTATCTGGAAGGTCAGGACAGCCTGCCCGCTCTCGGCATTTCCTGGACTCAGGCAGTGAAGTACTGCGAAACCGTAGGCAAGCGCCTGCCAACGGAAGCGGAATGGGAAAAGGCAGCCCGCGGTACGGACGGACGCATCTATCCCTGGGGCGAAGTGTTTGTGCCCGGCTATGCCAATACGTCGGAATCCGGCATCGGTGTGGCGACACGGGTCGGCAATTTTTTTGAAGCCTCCTCTGTTTACGGATGTATGGATCTGTCGGGCAACGCTTATGAATGGGTCTTTGACTGGTACGAAGCCTACCCTGGCAATACGGACGTCACCAAGGACTACGGTCAGATTTTCCGTGTCCTCCGGGGCGGCTCCTACAAGGGCGATAAATTTGAGGCACGGTCGGCGGCGCGCCATTTTGACCGGGTAGATTCGAACAGGCGTGATTATGGCTGCCGCTGTGCCATGGATGCCCGGGACTGATCCTTTACGCAGAAACTGACAAAGGCACTGATGCCCGTCCCGCTGTAGCACTTTCGCACAACGGTGTGCGTGCGGCTCTTTTTTTAACAGTAACGGAGTCCTGAAATACAGGTCATGAAAACAAATCCCCTCCCCCATGAGAAAATTTTGTACATATGTCTTAATGAGCGAGAAACGGGTGAGTGCTGCGGCGGAAAAGGCTCGGCCGCACTGCATGGGAAACTGAAATCAGCGATTCGGGAGCGGGGCCTTTCCTCACGCATCCGTATCAGCCGTTCGGGATGCCAGGGCAGGTGCGGAGATGGACCCAACGCACAGCTCTTCCCGGATAACCTCTGGTTTTCCGGCATTACCGAATCGGATATAGATCTGCTTCTGGATAAACTGACAGAAGACAGCCCTTCCCGTTGACACGTCTGATGTAAACAAAAAGGAAGACCCCATGGCGACACAGGAAACCCGTCCCGTGCAGACCCGCAGCAGCAACGGCATTCTGCAAATTATTATGAACCGGCCGGAAAAGAAGAATGCGCTGACACAGGAGATGTACGCTCTTATGACGGATGCCCTTACGTACGCCGCAGAAGAAGGGAGTATCCGTGTCGCCGTGTTTCAGGGCACAGATGGCGTGTTCTGTGCGGGCAATGATCTGCAGGATTTTCTGGGCACGCCCATCAGTGAAAAAAGCCCTGTATTTCAGTTTATCGAAAGCCTGATCGCCTTTCCCAAAATTCTGGCAGCCAACGTGGAAGGTGTCGCTATCGGCATCGGCACCACCATGCTGCTTCACTGCGACCTTGTCTACGCATCGGACAACGCTTTTTTTCAGCTTCCTTTCAGTCGGCTGGGCCTCTGTGCCGAAGCAGGATCAAGCGTACTCCTCCCCAGAGCGATCGGCATGACACGGGCGGCAACGCTGCTTACTACAGGCGACTCCATTGACAGCAGGACGGCAGCGGAGTGGGGACTCATCAGTGCCTTTTTCCCGGAGGAGATTTTTGAAACCGAAGCCATGAAACGGTTAGGCCAGGTGGCAGCCATGCCGCCTGCCGCGCTGCGTCATACCCGTGCCCTGCTCAGAAAGCCGCTGGAAGAGGAGGTGCGTGCAGCTGTTCTCCGGGAGGCAAGACAGTTTCAGGAATGCCTTCAGGGCGCAGAAGCAGCCGAAGCACTGCGCGCCTTTCTGGAAAAACGCCCCCCGGACTTCTCCTCTTTCGCTTGAGGGGGAGATCATCGATCATCGACCGCCGACCGGTTACGTACCAGAGAGATGGCACGGTTCATCCGGACAAAGCGCCACACACCAATGCCGCCGACCAGAATGCCGACAGGCAGACAAAAAAGCCCGACCAGCCAAAACCAGCCTCCGTCCAAAAAATGCAGGATGGTGAAACCCGCCATAAGCATGGCAACACCCGAACGCAGGTAGGCAAGCAGTGTCCGCTCATTAGCGAGCAGAGTCCGGTCTATGGCAAGATGATCTCTGAGAATGAGGGAGGCTGATTTAAATTCGGCGTACAGTTTTTCTTGCATGACGTGTTCTTCCGTGGCTGAAGGAAAATTACGGGGCACCTGTCATTCTGCGGAGAGAATCGTTTCCGCACGATAGGAACTGCGCACCAGAGGCCCGGACATGACAAAGCGAAAGCCCAGACGACGGGCTTCCTGCGCGTACAAGTCAAACTGCTCCGGCGCAATAAATTCCTGCACTTCCAGGTGCTCTTTGCCCGGTTTAAGATATTGACCTACCGTTACCGCATCACATCCTGCCGCACGCAGATCCTGAAGAACGGCAAGCACTTCCTCTGCCGTTTCTCCGCAGCCGACCATAAGCCCTGACTTGACAAAACTGCTCTCAGGAAGCCAGTCACGGGCGCGCTTCAGGACAGAAAGGCTTCGTTCATAAGATGCCACAGGGTCCCGCAGCAGGCTGTGCAGACGGGGCACTGTCTCCACGTTATGCCCGAAAACTTCCGGAGCAGCATCGGTTACAGTTTTAATCGCCCCGTCATCTCCGCCGAAATCCGGCGTGAGCAGCTCAATGGCAACGCCGGGACACTGCGAGCGCAGTGCCCGGATCACTGCCGCAAAGTGAGCGGCACCGCCATCGGGCAGATCATCACGGGTCACCGATGTAATCACCGTATACCGCAGTCCCAGCCGGTTCACAGCCTCGGCCAGGCGCGCCGGCTCTTCGGGATCTGGCGGCAGAGGCACACCGCCATCCACACTGCAAAAGGCACAGTTCCGGCTGCATACGGCACCGAGAATCATAAAAGTGGCGGTACGCCGGCTCCAGCATTCACCCTGATTGGGGCAATGGGCGCTTCGGCAGACGGTGTTTAAAGACAAGGCGCCAAGCGTATCACGAACTTCATCCACGGCACCGCGCTGCGGCCACGCCGTACGTATCCAGGAAGGGAATTTCTGAGAGGAAGTGTTTTTCTGCATGGTTCAGTATATCACGAGTGAAAAGAAGAGAAAAAGGACTTTCATGGTTTTAGAAAAGCAACAACCGGACACACCGCAATAGTCCCCTGCACTGATCTGGAAATTTCTGCCGGCTCTTTTGCTTCACGAAAAAAAAAGCCCTGCGTCAATAAAAACCGCAGGGCTCCGTTGTTTCCCGCAAGTAAAAGAGCGACCGCTTATTCGTTCGCTTCAATCGCCTCTTCGATCTCTTTGTTTACAATAGCTGCATTCAGACTTTTTGCCGCATCAGTCACTTTTTGCGGAGGGATGCTCTGCAGTTTGGGACGATAAATATTGAAGGGGATATACACCTCGGGGTAATCTTCCCTGTTCGTTTTCACCACAACCCGTTTGCCTTCCAGCGCATCATTGCGTGGCATATTCTTCAGCACCAGACGGTAGACATTGGGTGCCGCTTTAATCAGTTCGTGCTCCATGGAATCCAGAGGGAGAATCACATCCGTAATTTCAAATTCAGAAATTCTGCCCTTGGTCAGCGAAATCTGCTGGGTTTCAACGGCCCCTTCCTCCTCTGTGTAGCGCAGATTCACAAGAGGGGGCATGATCTGCAATGCGCCGATGACCTGCATGCTGACAGTAAGCCAGATAACGGGGCGTTCCGTAGAATCCGTGCGAATGATAATCCGGCCGTTGTGATGTCCCTCGGGAAGTTTTGGCTGGGTTTTAACGACCAGCTGATATTCCTTGCCCGGCACCACTTCTTTGACTTCCTGCTGAATGAAAGTCATGCCGTCCACTTCAGCGGAGCGAACAGTAAAATTCACATCCTCTTTATTCGATTTGATGGTTACGGTCGCTTCCCGGGGCTCATCATCTTCAATGCGACCGAAGCTGACATTCATCGGATCAAGCGAAATGGAGGCGATCGCTTCACCTTTGATAGTCAGGCGGTAATTGGGATTCTCAGGGTCGTTGGAAAAGATGGTGATCGCTTTCGTCTGCGGACCCTGTCGCCCTTTCAGGTTGGTATTCGCTTGAATGATGAGCTCTTCGCCCGGTTCCAATTCTTTCTTTTTAAGCGCAGTGGTGGTGCAGCCGCAGGAAGCCCGGACACTTTCAATCTTCAGCAGAGAACCGCCTTCATTACGAATCAGAAAGCCATGCTCCACCATTTCTGAGTTATCCATTTTCCCGAAATCGTATTCCGGCTCGGGCACGACAAGTTTAGGAGCGCTTCCGGCAGGTGCCGGCGCAGCATCTTCTGCTGTCTCTGTCGCTGCCGCTCCCTCAGAGTCCGGTGCTTCTTTTACAATTTCGATCTGTGGCACTTCTTTTTCAGAGGAAGACCCGGACACCGCCGATTCGGGCGCAACTGCCTTTTGTGCAGTACTCTGCGGAGCCGGTGCGGGTTTAGGCGCACCACAGCCTGCAATCAGCACCAGTGCTGCCAATACAATCATCAGGGAATACAAAGAGCGCATAACTATGTACCTTTCTTTAAACACAGGCATACCGCCTGCAGCGTAAAACCAGCAAAGTCGCCCGCACTTTTTCAGCGCAAAAGACCGTTGACATAACGTTATAACTGTACTTTATTGGGACAGAAATCCGCAATTTTTTATCGGGGATACACATGACTGTGGGCACGCTGCGTATCGAGTCCGAAAGCCTCTGCCCGGAGTGCGCCCATTTTATCCAGACAGCGCTGTGCCTCCTCAGCATCTCCTTTTGCCCTATACCACTCAGCCATTTTTTCCATAGCACCAGCATAGACATAACGGTGACCTGAAGAAAGGGGACAGTATTTCAGCATTTCTTCAAAAGAAGCTTTTGCCTTTTCAAGATAACTTCTGTCGCTCTCTTCGTCTTTTTCTCTGCCAAGTACAAGCCAGAGGTAGGCATTCCCCTTGAATCTGTACAAGTCGGCGTGATACGGGTTCCGCCGGAGCACTTCTTCTGTCCATTCCAGAAAATTTGCTTCCCAGCCGGGACGCTGATCCGCCACAGCATCATTAAAAACTCGTTGGGCATATATTTCATACCAGCTGGCAATGTGGAGCGCCAATTCAGTGGAATGCGGGAAGCGCCTGTCCTGCGCGATCAGTTCATCAATGCGCTTCAGTCCGGCGGGAATCGCCCGTTTAAACAGATACCAGGGCTTCCGGACAATGGCAAGGGCGCTTTCAGGTACGATCTCACCCTCCTGAATCCGGTGAAACTTTCCGGGAACCTGCGGATCCGGACGATAAAAAGCAAACGCGGTAGTCAGTACTGTCTCATCTTCTATCAGCATCCTTGCCGCCGAAAGAGGCAGCCGGGGCGGTTTTTTAATATCTTCTCCCCGATCCCGTGCCAGCGCATAGGACGGCACTTCGAGCAGGAAAAACTGAAGGTTCTGGAATCGCATCTTCTGCTGCTCATCCCAGGACAGGTTCACAAGACGCAGGCGGTTGAGGGCAATATTCTGTTTGTACAGGCGAAAACTGGCATTGCCTGCCAGAAGCAGCCCCAGAGCAAGCACAACCGACATGAACCGCTGCATAAAAGGAAGACTTGGCAAAGCCCGTTCACCCGGCACTTCTCCTTCCGCTGTCGCCCCATGCATCGGACTGCCGGAGGAAACGCGTCCATAAAAAGCACCGCAGAAGAAAAGCGCAAGCATCATCAGCGAGGGATGACTGAAATTGATATCCAGAGCAGCATGGAGCGCAAAAGCCAGAATGCCCGCGTACATACCCGCAAGAATCCGCTTTTCCTTCTTGTCCTGCTGACGCAGCACACTGGCGGCACCCCAAATCACAAAATATGCCCAGAATGCCAGGAAAAGCAAACCACCCCCTAGTCCGGTTTCACAGAAAAACTGAAGATAGCCGTTATGCGCCTCCCGCACATCACCGGCACCCATAAACTGGTAGACAGGATACCCTATCTGAAAGTTGCCCAGACCTGTTCCCCATTGCCAGTTTGCAAAAAACAGGCGGGCGGCAACCTGCCAGTATCCGAGGCGAAAACCGAAGGTGGTGGGGTCGGCAAGATCAGAAGTCGTGACAGCCACACCTTCCGAAGTAATCGCCACGGAAGGTTTGCTTTCGCCAGCGCTGCCCGGCTGCTGCGCCCAGGACGGAGGGGCACAAAAACTCTGCACCAGTATGAGAGATATAAGAAGTACCAGCGTCAGCGTCATCAGCAGTGCCGCTGACCGCCTGAAGAAGCGCGGAAGCCCTGACCCGGGATTGATTTTATATAGCAGAAAACTGAAGCCGGAAGATGCGAGCAGCCCCAGAAAGGCACCCCGGGAGTAGGTAATCCATAAGGTGTACAGCAACAGCGGAAACAGCGCCAGCAGCGCCGGAAACCGAAGCAATGCCCACCAGCTGCTCAGCGACGAACAGCGGCACAGCAAAGAAAAGCAGAACAGTGCCGTGGCACATGCCAGAATCATGGCAAAAAGAATCAGCACGGAAAGGCTGTAATACCAGGGAAGGGGTGTTTCCTCAAGCCAATATTCTTTTGGAAAGTAAGTGACGAATAAAAAAAGGATGAAGACAAGCATGCCAGGAATCACGGATATGCCCAGAAGCAACGCCCGCTCCCGGAGTTCTGTAACCGTGCGTGCCTTACGGCGCAGTTCGCGTAAAGCCTGTTTGTAACTTCCGGCAGTTGCCCAGCATAAAGCAAAAGCAAAGGGGATGCCGAGAATAAGATAACCCGCCAGTGCATTGGGAAAAAGCATCGAGCCGAAAGCACGGTTAACCATAAAGCGGCGCGCCAGCTCAGGTGTGATTACATCGGTATTGAAATAGCGCTGCAGGATAGCGGGATTCTGAACAATTGTCCGGAGATAGGGAAGGAGAAAAGAAAAATGCAGGACACTGAAAAGCGCCTGCGCACCCATAGCCGCCAGAAACAGAAAAAGAAGCAGCTTGCGGATCCGGGGCACACCGGTGACATGCAGTGAAACGGCAAACAAAGTCAGATAGCCGACCCACAGCCATACAAGCGGATAACTCTGCCCGTATTGCCAGGAAAAAGGCAGCGTGAGAAATAAATACACAATAAGCAGTGAAAACACCACCAGAGGCGGCGGAAAGGTCAGCGGCCGGTCTTTGCCGTGGAACACCCGAACCAGCCAGATCAGAGCAAGCAGATAAATCGCCCATACAAAATACAGGTTGTCCAGCGGAAAGGTATAGCCGTCGAGCCAGGTGCGGGCAAGGATAATCAGCCCGATGCCGAGGGACGGATGAATCAGAGAAAAAAGAACCGTTCCGGACAGGGCGCTGATCACAAAAGCCATGTCAAAGTTGCCCGGGTCAACCTGATCAGGAAATTGAAGACCAAGAAGGGCAGCAAGTGATTCTTTGACTGCGGTAAAGGCGCCGAAAGAGGCGGCAGCACAAAGCAGCACAGTCAGAATCAGCCAGGAGGAAGCCAGAAAAAGCGCACGGGACGGCGGGGCAAAATGGTCGGGCCACAGGCTGCGCAGCCCCATATCGGCTTCAGCTTCGCCCCCTCCGCCGATCTGGATAAAACGCTCCGCAGGCGCGGCTTCGGTTGGAAAAGAAGATGATATGTTTTTTTTCTTTTTCTTGCCGATAGCCATAGATTTATTCCGATCCGTTGCGCTTGCCTGCATTCATCAGCAGGACAATAAGCAGGAAAATACCGAGGGTCTGCGCCAATATGATGCCGGTCCCCATCAGAGAAAGCATAGGCAACAGGGCACCGTTCAATCCGACCAATGCGGCAACCATATAAATAAAATAGACGGCCATGGCAGGGCGCATGCCCACTTCCACAAGGCGATGTGAAAAATGACGCTTGTCGCCCAGCATAATGGAATCTCCGTTGCGCCAGCGGATCCAGACAACGCTCAGCGTATCAAAGAGCGGTACACTCAGGGCAAGTACCGGGGAAACAACAGCCGCCCGGGAGTTTACTCCCTCGATATGAAAAGTGCCCACCACCGCCACAGTGGCAAGAAGATAGCCGTTGAACATGGCACCGGCATCACCCATGAAAATTCTGGCGGGCGGAAGGTTGAAGAAGAGGAAGCCGCCCACGGCACCCGCAAAAATTACGAGCATGAAGCGCACCATGAAGCCGGTGTCATAAGGCTGCACACTCAGGAAAAAAGTAATGGCGGCAATGATGGACACGCCCCCGCTCAAGCCGTCCATGTTGTCCAGCAAATTCATGCTGTTCACAATAAGCACGACCCAGAGCACGGTAATAAAGGAAGAAGAAAACACATCGTGCAGGTAAAAAAGGTGGATGCGCATGCCGAAGAAAACAAGTACAAGCGCTGCGGCAATCTGCCCGAGCAGTTTGAACCAGGGGCGCAGGACATGCAGGTCATCAACAATGCCCAGAATAAAAATCATGGCGCCTGCCAGCAGAATACCCACCATCTTCTGCCCGTGATCTTCACCGAGAAGCATGGCGAGTTTCTGTGCGAGCCAGGCAGGCCCCCAGGGCCAAAACCAGCTCACCGCCACCACATGACCGATAAGCACAATATAGAATGTGATGAAAATCGCCGCACCGCCCAGAAGGGGTGTCGATTTGTCGTGGCTTTTTCTGCCGGCAGGATGATCCAGAATGTTCCAGCGGCGCGCCAGCTTCTGCATGACCCAGGTCAGTGCCAGCGAAAGGGCAAAAGACAGGATCAGCACATAGGTAAAAACTGCATATTGTCTGGGAATCACAAAGTCAACCTGCCTTGCAGACATGAACCGGCAACAGTGCTGCGGGAGTTAGGGACAACAATACCACGATAAATGCTACAACAACACCGGCACGGGTTACAAATAAAACAGGCATTTCCACCCGGCCTCACAGCCCGGAAGAACGCCGCCGCGCTTCCACGACCCTCTGATAAATCTCATATTCCTGACGGGCAATCTTTTCGGCAGAGAATGCGCGGAACACCCGATCCCGCGCCGCTTGCCCCAGCCGGTCAGCCAATTCCCGATCCTGCAGCAAGCGGTTCACCGCCGCTGCCAGTGCCGGCGCATTTTTGGGCGGGACATTCAGCCCGGTCATACCGTCTTCGTTGACAAACTCCACGCCTGTGCCCAGCTGTGTGGAAACCACCGGGGTACCGCAGGCGTGCGCCTCCAGAATGGAAAGCCCGAAAGCTTCACTCCTTTCGCTGGAAGGAAAGGCAACCACTGCCGCGGCATGGAGGTAATTGACCAGATCCTCTTCCGACAGAGCGCCCGGAAAGAGTACTTCACCGCCGCAGCTTCCTGCCAGCGCCTCATTCGCTTTGCGTTCCGGCCCATCCCCTGCGATCACAACCCGCCCCTGGATCGCCGATGCCGCCTCTATCAGCCAGCGCAATCCCTTGTAGTAGCGGTGTACGCCGCAGAAAAAGACAAAGGAGCCGTATTTCTCCCGGAGCGCAGATACCGCCTCCGGATCGGGGGACTGGTACGCTTCCGGCACGATCCCCAGCGGCAGCACTTCGCATTTCTCACGAAAATGCTGCAGCGTCTCCGAGCTGTCCAGGTACTGGTGCGACGTTGGCAGGATCAGGTCCGCACGTCGCAAAAAGGCATGCTGAAAAGGGCGGTACACACGCATCGCCCGTGCCTGTCGGATGACATCGCTCTGATACCGGACAATGAGGGCGGCTTTCGGGCGGGCGAGGAGCCAGCTCATTTCCGCTGTGGGATTGGGAAAATGCACGACCACCACATCCGCCCGGGTCGTTCCCAGATACCAGGGAAAAAGCGGGGCGAGCGGAGCGCTCTGAAAACGGCACCACTCGCCCACTGCTGTTACGGGAACATCTTCATGAATGAAGCGACGGGTCCGCATTTCGCGCGAACAGACCAGCGCTTCCACATCACACCACTGTCTCTGATACCGGCACATGAGCGCAACATGACGCTCCATGCCGCCGCGAACCGGAGGATCATAATCCTTATAAACATGAAGGACTCTCAAGGCAATCCTCTGAGGGTATCACATTTGAATACCGGTGTTTTTCGCCGCACAGACTCAGAGTGTCATATCATAGTGATAGACACCTTCACGCAATTCTGTCTGAATGGTCAGACCGGAGTTGTTGAAGACAGCCTGCATGGATTTATTTTCGTCAAGCACTTCCGCTGTAAACCCGGCTATACCGTTTCGCTTCGCAATGGTGCACAGCTGCTTGAAAAGGAAACTGCCGATATGCTTCTGCTGGTAGTCGTCATGAACCACAAAAGCAACTTCCGCCCGGTTCGTTTTCAAATCCAGATAGTAACCGCCGATAGCGATAATCGCTTCGCCGTCCGCTTCAGGAATAGTGGCAACAATGGATACTTCGTTGCGGTGGTCGATATAGACAAACTGCTGCACCTGCTTGCGGGGCACCCATTTCATCCGTGCCATGAAACGTGTGTACAGGGATTTCTGCGACAGATCATGGAAAAGCTCGCGCACTTTCCCTTCATCTGTGGGATGAATGGGACGCACGGTCAGCTGCTGCCCGTCTGCCAGACGAAGCACGGTGCGTGTCTCTTTGGGACCTACAGTGATTTTGCCCGTATATTCGGAAAGTTCCGCCCGGACAAATTTATTGGCAATCGCCTCTTTCAGCAGTTGCTCCCGGAAATCCGGATGGGCGATGCTGATCAGGGCGAGGGCGCGTTCCTGAATGTTTTTGCCGTGCAGATAGGCAACACCATATTCAGTGACCACATAATGCACATCACCGCGGGTCGTCACCACGCCGGCACCGGGCGCCAGCGTTCCGACAATACGGGATTTGCCGTCTGTTGTTGTGCTGTACAGGGCGATAATCGCCTTGCCGTCTTCCGCACCCGCCGCACCACGGTTAAAGTCGACCTGCCCGCCGATACCGGAGTAGAACTGGGTTCCGATGGAATCGGCGCAGACCTGCCCGGTCAGATCAACTTCCAGCGCAACATTGATGGCGACCATCTTGTTCTGTCTGGAAATAATAAAGGGGTCGTTAACGTACTCGGTGGGGTTCATGGAGAATACGGGATTATTATCGATATAGTCATAGAGCCGCTTCGTACCCATTACAAAACTGGCAACGATTTTACCGCGGTCCATGGACTTCTGGCTGCCGTTAATCACGCCCTCTTCCACAAGTTCAATAATGGAATCGGTCAGCATTTCGGTATGCATGCCCAGATCACGTTTTTTCTTCAGAAAGGGTGCCACCGCCTGCGGAACACGTCCGATGCCGAGCTGGATGGTAGAGCCGTCTTCAATCAGCGCAGCAAGATACTCACCTATATCTTCCGTACCGGGACGCGGTTCCGGCTGAATGTTTTCGAGAACCGGCAAATCAACCGGAACGAGATAGTCAATATCGTACACATGGATGGTGGAGTTGCCGTGTGTCCGCGGCATTTGCGGATTCACCTGAGCAATGACGATGCGCGCATTTTCCGCTGCGCTTTTGACGATGTCCACCGATACGCCAAGACTGCACATACCATGCTCGTCGGGCGGGGAAACATGAATCATCGCCACATCCAGCGGAAGCCGGCCCGTAGTAAACAAACGGGGAATATCAGACAGGAAAATGGGCGTATAATCACCCATGCCCTGCTGAATGATTTCACGCACATTCTGCGAAATAAAGAAGCTGTTGACGGGAAAACTGCTTGACAGTTCCTTCGTGGCATAAGGGGCATCGCCCCGCGTCAGCAGCTGTACAATTTCAATGTCCGTCAGATCGCGCGCACGACCGACCAGCGCCTCAACTAGCACGGTGGGGGTGGCACAGCCTGTTCCGAGAAAAACACGGTCGCCGGGTTCGATAGAAGCAACGGCTTCAGCGGCACTCACAGTAATGTCAGCGTATTCCTGCTGCCAGTCGGGATTGTAACTGAGTTTCTTTTCCATGTTAAATTTACTCTCCACTTAAAATCATGCGCGCATCAGCAACTATCGGAGCGGTGCCGACTTCGCCGACCATAAAGGGGTTGATATCCATTTCTTCTATTTGCGGGAAATCGGTCACCAGCTGACTGATTCGCTGCAGGGCTGCGGCAATTGCGTTGAGGTCCACGCCTGCCTGACCGCGTACGCCACGCAGAAGCGCAAAAGACCGCGTATTCTTCAGCATCTCCAGAGCTTCTTCATGGGTAAGCGGTGCCAAGTAGAAGCTCACGTCTTTCATCACCTCAACAAAGATGCCGCCGAGTCCGAACATGAGCATGGGCCCGAATTGCGGATCTCGATGCATGCCGAGAATCACTTCGCGGCCGCCCTTGCCCATTTTTTCAACCAGCACACCGCGTAAATGCGCCTCGGGCGCACGGCGGCGAATACGAAGCATCATGAGATCGTAGGCATCCTGCACCTCTGCCGGCGTATGGAGATTGAGCTTTACGCCACCGAAATCCGATTTATGAAGCAGATCTGGCGAGACGATTTTCATCACTACGGGAAAGCCGACCCGCTGCGCTATGGCGACGGCTTCTTCTCCTGTGCGGGCGAGTGCGCCTGCGGGTACATTGAAGTCATAGGCTTTCAGAATTTCTTTCGCTTCAACCTCACCCATTTCCTTGCGGCCAGACCGTTCCTGACGGGCGAAAATACGCTCCACACGGTGCCGGTTTACCGGGAATCGGGTCACAATGCGGGAAGGTCTTCCGAGCCAGGAGGCATAATCGACCATCGACTTAAGCGCTGCAACGGCACGCTCCGGCGAAGGGTAGTCCGGCACACCTGCCGCCACAAACATGTTGCGCGCTTCGTTTACCTGCGAGCCGCCCATAAAGCATGTGAGCACGGGCTTGCCGTGATGCTCCGCATCAATAATCGCCTGAGCGGTCGCTTCACAGTCAGACATGGCCTGCGGTGTCAGAATAACCACGGCGCTGTCCACCTGAGGATCAGCGAGCACTTCTTTCACAGCCATGGCATAACGATCGGACTCGGCGTCACCAAGCACGTCAATGGGATTGGCTACGCTTGCCGCCGGAGGGAGTGCCGCTTTTACCGTGGCAGCAATTTCAGGCGTAAGGGCGTCCATGCGCATTCCCAGTGTTTCCACTGCATCCGCCGCCATAATGCCGGGACCGCCTGCGTTGGTAATCACTGCCACACGGTTCCCCTTCGGCAGAGGCTGCATCGCCAGGGCTGTGGCATAATCGAAAAGCGCTTCGAAATTGTCGGCGCGCACGATGCCCGCCCGGGTGAAAGCAGCGCCGTAAGCGATATCCGCACCGGCGAGACTGCCTGTATGAGAAGCTGCCGCTTTGCCGCCGGCGGCGGTAGTACCCGCCTTCAGAATGACAACAGGTTTTTCCTGCGAAACTTCTTCCGCCACCCGTATAAATTCGGGACCGCTCGTGATGCTTTCCAGATAAGCGGCAATAACCTTGGTCTGTTTATCCTGCGCCAGAGCACGGAGCAGATCGGTTTCGCAAAGATCCGCTTTGTTGCCTATACTCAGAAGTTTGGCAAGTCCGACGCCACGGCCTTCAGCCCAGTCAAGAATGGCTGTACAGAGCGCACCCGATTGTGAAAGCACGGAGATATTTCCGGGCTTCGGCATCTGGGCAGCGAAGGAAGCATTCATGCGGTTTTCCGTGTTGATCAGACCCAGGCAGTTGGGGCCCAGGATACGGATGGAATGCTTCCGGCAAAATGCCACCATTTCCTTTTCTTTGGCGGCGCCCTCAGCACCCACTTCTTTGAAGCCTGCTGTGATCACCGTAACCGCCTTGGCGCGCACCACCGAAGCACCGGCAAGGGCATCCATCACAAAGCGCTGCGGAACCACGATCACGCAATGGTCGATATTGATGCCGGCGTCTCGCACATCCTTATAGCAGGGAAGACCGAAAAGCTCATCTGTGGTTGGGTTGACAGGGATTATTTTCCCCTGATATCCCCCGTTAATGAGGTTGGATAAAATGGCAGAACCGACTTTTCCGGGGGTGCGGGACGCACCGATCACTGCCACCGAGTTTGGGTATAAAAGTCCGTCAAGCATGTTGTTGCACACCTGTTGCAGGAATACTGAAAAGTCCTGCGGTAATGCGCCTTATCAGGCGCCAGCCTATAGAAAACAACTCCCCGGCTTGCATCTCAAGCGTAGGGGTCAATCGTATCCCGGAGCCAATTCTTTGCGTCACAGTTGAGGTGACAGCAACGTGCGCAGGGCGGGCAATGGCGGTAGAACCGCTGCAAACAGAGACGCGGAGAGCGGTGAAGCTTCTCTCTTGCGATAACGCCTCTCGCTGAGTTTGCGGAAAAAAGTGCGTCGCAAGCAGGCGGCACGCATACCAAGCCCTGCCAGACCGTACCCTTTCAATGCCCCGATGCATGGAAAGCGGGATCCGGCAACATGACAGATTCCACCCTGAATGCAAAGGGAAGGCAATAAAAGAGATGGAGGCGGCACCCGGATTCGAACCGGGGAATAAAGGCTTTGCAGGCCTCTGCCTTACCACTTGGCTATGCCGCCTTTCCAGTGCTCATTGTATAGAGTTCAGGTATGAAATGTCAAACCTGCAGGTTCAGGATGCGCTGCTTTCTGTTTATTCGCCGATGGCGAAAGAATATTTGCGTGCCAGGAGGACTTTTGATGCGGGCGGGCAGTGCGTTCCGCTAAAACAAATAGAGCGAATTCGGCGGGGCGGGAAAAAGGCAGGCAGGACACTTTTGTATAATCATGCGGCGGAAGGGCAGGAAAATTCACAGAGAACCGGCATATGATCCGAATAGCGAACAGGACAAACCGCAAAATTCTGCATCTGAATTTCAGGACTGTGAAGAATAAAATCCAGTTGCCTCCAAGGCATAATGCTCGGAAACGTAGGCAGTTCCTCGCTGTTGGCGTTGATCAGATTGGCGGCATTCATGAACAGTTCCAGCTCGCCGGAACCGGTAAGCGCATTGAAATCACCGGCAACAATGATGGGCTTTGTGATTCCCTGAAAAATCCGGTTGAGACCGGTTAACTGTCGCTGTCGCGAATTGAAGGTCAGAGACAGGTGCACCAGAAAGATCACAAAGTTATCAAATTCCAATTCAATAACCAGGCGCTTCATCCCTGTTTCAAGAAAATGAAAGCGCTCTGCCACGACATGCCTTCTTGTAACAAAAGCGTTGCCCTGTCTGTTCAGAATAGGCATTTTGCGGGCAAGAGACTGCGTTCCGTACTTCGTTTCATGCACAGGATGATAGCCCAATTCTTCGGCAATCCATTGTGCCTGATTAATTTTTCCGGAACGGTAAGACCCCTCATCCACTTCCACCAGTCCGATAATATCGGGCTGGTTTTCTTTGATAAAATCGACGATTCGGGAAGTGTTTTTCACGCTGGGGCGAAAATATCCTGCAAAGGGCAGCGGCAAATGATAGCCGAGTCCTGTGCCGGTACCGTAACGGATATTATACAGAAGAAATTTAATCGTGTCGGTCACGTTGCAAAAAAACCTCATTGTGTGCAGGAAGCGCAATCAAGCGGGAGGACTGGCGCCGCTTCGAATGTAGATATACGGTCACCCCAAAACGTGAACAGTATACTACAAAAGACAAAGCCTCCGCAACAGGGGGCTGCTGCGGAGGCTGTTAACCAACCAGATAAGAATGTCAGGTCAAATTAGAAGGCAAGTTCGGTTTCGATGAAGACGTAGTCGTAGTCGTCTTTCTTCTCGCCGGGCCAGCCAAAGAGACCGTTGTTGACGATGACATCGCCACTCAGGCCTTTGCGGCCGAAGAAGTGGGAGTATCCGCCACGGATGACCAGGTCTTCGCTGTAGTTGTAGTCAGCAAAGAGACCGACTTCCCAGCCAAGGCTTCTGCCGCTGTTGCCAGCGCGCTGATCGGATTCGTAGAAGCTTCCAACCAGTTTCAGTTCAATGGCTTCGGTCGGCATGGCACTAACACCCAGCGTGTAGGCAAGGAAGTTACTCATGTTGCGGTTGAAGTCCAGGAACTGGCTGTACTGGTTGTTGGAGAACAGACGGTTGAAGGGAAGGTCAGCATCGTTGCTCCAGCAGCTGGTGTCGGGATCGCCGCCGCCAAAGTAGGCGAAGCGGGCGAAGACGCGGGGCTGAAGGGTCATGTCAAAGGTGTAGCCGACTTCGGCATTCACTGCCCACTCGGCGTATTCAACATCAGCAGAACGTTTCCAGCGGAACCAGGGCTGTTTGATACCATCAACATCACCAAACTGGTAGGCTGCTTCAACGTCGAAATCAAATCCACTAATAACACCAGCTCCGCGGAGGCCAAGTGTGTGAATGTCGACTGTGGTGCCGTTTCTCAGGATATTGGCCAGCGCACCCTGATCATCACGGATGAACACCCAGTAGGCATCCAGGGTCACATCTTCAATGCCGATGTAGCTGCCATAGACAGCGTACATATCAACATCATCATCACCGAAATCACTGACGGTTTCGGCCAGTTTGGCAGCGATGGCGTCAATGTTGACATAGTCATTGGCGAAGGTCAGACGAAGGGCGTCGAAGGACAGACCGGAGAAATTATAGGAGTAGTCATTGGTGCCGACCAGCATCTGGCTGCCCAGAGCGATTTCCTGGCGACCAACGCGCAGGCTGAGGGGTGTGCCCCACAGGTTGCGGGCTTCAATGTAGGCCTGATACAGAGCGACGTCAGAGTTGCCGCGGGCATCTGCACCGGTCAGGTAGTTGGAGCGAAATCCTTCGCCCCAGAAGCCGTAGGAGTCGAATTCGATGAACGCGGAGACGTCCTGGGTGAAGTCAGCTTTGACGTTCAGGCGTGTGCGCTGTTCGACATAGCTGCTGTCTCTCAGGGAATCCATGTTGAAGTAGTTGCCACGGATGCGGATGCTACCGCCGAGTTCAACATTCTGAAGTTCGGCAAAAGCCATGCCGCCCAGGCTCACGATAAGGGCTGCAATCAAGAGGGTTTTAAAACGCATATGCGCATTCTCCATAAATAAAATTGGGTTGACTACCATGATTCGCTTCGGAAAACATTTCCGCGCGGCATCTTGTACTGAAGATGCTATTTTTATATGGCGAACTTCACGAAAAACAGCACGCTGGATTGGTGTAATTTAACGCTTCCATCCCTCCTTTCCTTTATGAATTAGGTGCTGTTCGTGATTCAAATATCCGGTCAATACATACAACTACATACGGGACTTTTCTGTCCGTGAACCCTATTTTAACACAACCAATTGTCTTTGTCAAGTATTATCCCCCAAAATTCAGGCAGGGCAGCACATGCCTGCGAAGCAGCATTTTACTGCTTAACCTGACGGGGGCGCATATAGCCAGCAGGCAGATAAATGGTTCTCGCAAAGCGATTCAGCACCACGGCACCGCCCGTGCTCGCTGATTCATTGAGGCTCCACATGGCAACATCCAGGGAAACGGGCACGCGCCCCTGAGCGGGATTACCCAGTTCGTAAAAATCACGATCATTCAGCAAAGCAAGCAAATAGCGCGGATCCAGCGTTGTCATGGTTTTTTCCATAAATCCGACGCCGTCCGTGTCTTTGCCCGTGAGGTTGAAGAGCGTGTTGAAATAGGAATTGCGCTGTCCGTACTCTTCGACGGCATAACGGAAAATGGGCTCCTGCGCCGGTCCCAGGATATCAACAAAGGTATCGTCGCGATTTTTGATACGAACCCCTGTCTGCGGGTCGAGCAGGAAAGCATTCAGTAGAAAATTTTCCGCAACAACGTGCTGCTGCAGATGAAAACGCTGCGTATCGGGATAAGGCGGCACCGGAAGATGATCATCATACCAGAACTGATCCAGCAGAAGCGCTCCCTGTTTTTCCCGCCACCAGATGTCTGTTGCATCCCAGGCAGCCGCACCGGGAAGGCCGGGACCGTTCAGCAGCTGAAGCCAGTAATGGCACGTTTCCGCTGTTTTAAAAGCGTCTCTGGCGTGAGGCGGCACTGATGCCGCAACAGTGCCCGTCCACAAATAACTGGTGAGCCAGGGAAACCGCGCAGGCGATCCGACGCCGCTTTCATCGGAGAAAGCTGAAGGGCGGGGAAGGCGGGGCGTGGCACCCGAAGCCAGAAGCGCATTCATCTTGGGAAAATTCTGCAGGCCTGCCACATCCGTCTCCACAAAACGAAGCAGCACCCCGTAGATCACTTCCACTTCCACGTCCACCCAGTCCTGACCGGGCGCACGATAATAGAAAGCACTGAGATCGGTTGTGCTCAGAGCCTGTAACTGATCCCACCGGCGCGGCAGGGTAATGGTTTCTCCGCGACCGGTGACGGCCTGGGGCTCATCAATCCGTGCTGTATCACGATGCACCGCATAGGTGATGCGGCTGACCTTGTTGTACTCATCGATGCCCACAATCACAAAGCCGAAGGGCTCTCCGTAAAAGCGGACTTCCGTGCCGGAATTGGGATTGTTGAAAAGCGTTTGGACGTCACGCTCGATGGCAAGGACGGCATTATTGGTCTGCTCGAAAAGTGCCATGGTCTGATAACTGCGACGGACCGTATTTGTGACCGTGCTGAACAGAAGCACCACACCGCTCATAATGGTCGTGAAAATGGCGATCGCCACAATCAGTTCCACGAGCGACATACCGCGCCTCCCGGCGCTATGGGTATCAGCGGTCCGTAACATAAGTCGTAAAATACTCCACAGATCCATCATGCATGCGCAAGCCGAGAGTTACCCGGTATAACCCCATATCGATCTCACCCACGGGCTGCCAGCTGACAACGGTTGCTTTGATAAAGGGGTTGGCGGTGAGATTATCTTCAAGCGCCCGGAATCGGTGCTCTTCCAACCATTCATGAAAACCGAATCCCGTCCCTTTTGCCTGAATCTTCGCCAACTCCGATTGAACAAAGGCTGTTGTGGAACTGCGCTGTGTGTTGACTCGCTGCCGGTCAAGGGTGATCGGAAAAAGAAGCAGTACCGATACCATGCCTGTTGCGAGAATAACCAGCGCAACAAGCGTCTCAAGCAGCGTAAATCCAGCCTGACGGCTGCCCGGTGTTCCAATCATTGCTCTAGCCTCACGTAACCGGTACCCCGGTTGATCTCCACCAGTGCCCCGAAGGCATCTATCTCGCCGTCAGGATAGGTGATCAGCCTGTCTTCCGGGAAAGCAGAAGGCAGCGGTGCCACCAGAAGCCGATATCTTTCCTTCACACCCTGCACCCGGGTCTTCAGGGAGCCGCGCGGTGTAAACACGTGAGCGATATGCGGCCGAACCAGATCCGGATCGAAAAGGGGCATAACCTGCGCCAGGGAGGTTACCGAATCAACATAGATGCCTTCTGAAGGTGTCTCCGGATACACATAAACAGGGCGCATCCCCAGATTTTCCAGAAGAGGCGATGTGCCCGCCCCCCGTTCCATCTGCCGGTTGTAATGAAACAGGAAGTTCTGTTTTTCGGGGGGCGCATAGCCCAGCGCACCGTCAACCTGATACACCGGAGAACCGAGCGCATTCAGTGCACGCTCCTGTGCTGTGCCCGATCCGCCTGGCATTTTTTCAAAATCTTCCCGGGGCAGATTCAAAAGAAGCGAATATCCGTCCGGAAAAGAAACAATATCGCCCATTCCCGGCGTAGGCACAAAAATTCCCGCTTTGCGCCAGTCGACCGCTTCTTCACTCCCCGTAATGGAATCGGAATCTTCCGCTTGCTGCACATCCGGCGGCAGTATCGGCCACACGGGCATCTCCGCCGGAAGCCGATACATGACCGTGGCAGCTACAATGGTACGCACCCAGGTATCCGACACGGAATCTTCCATCGGAGAAAAAGTAACAGTGCCGTCCGCTTCCTTCGAAAAAGGATTATCCAGAAAATAGACGACTGCTGTTTCCACGTTGTTATTCACGGCATAGACACGGGCGGCACGCAAAAGTGTGTACAGCATTCTGGCACTGTCCCGCAAGTCATTTCGTGAAAACATATTCACGACAGGAACAGAAAAAGCGGCAAGAATAGTAATGATCGCCAGCACGACCAGCAATTCGATGAGCGTCCAGCCCGAGCGACTGCGGGTACGATGTCTGTATGTTAAAAAGCGCTGCACCACGTTGAAACCTGCCTGTATAAGTGTCCGGTCTCGCTATCCCTGCCGCCCCACCCGGACGGACAGATCGTTGATCAGCAGAAATCAATAGAAAACTGCAGGCGGAAAAGGAAAGGACCCTCCCGCCTGCAGCACAACACTCTTATTGATAGAAACGCTGCCAGCTGCTTCCGTTGTCCCAGTTGTTGACGTCATCACCGCCCGCAATATCCTCTTCCGATTCGGAATAGAACCACTCATTGGGATCATTGCTGTAAACAGCCTGATACAGCATCTGGCTGCTGCGGGAGTTTCCGCCGTATGACCACAGATATGCCGGCTTGTTCGGCTGCGCCGGGCTGTTCACTTTGCTCGGCCAGGTCGCCGCATCGGGCACCGCATAGAGCATGGCATCCTGCGGGGAGAATTCAAAGCCGTCCGGTTTTACGGTAAACCGGGAAGCAGCGTCTGTATTGCTCATATCGATGCTGAAAATGCGGAAGGGAATAGGCCACCGCTTTCCGGGGGGAGCTCCTGCTGTGGAGAAGCGCCACGGCCCCGGCCACGCACGGTAAATCTGACCCCACGGATCCAGCCCGATATCCATATAGTTGGTGCCCAGTTTGGCAAGCACATCACGATCAACATACAACTGCGCAATGGAATCAGCACCCGTCGACAGCGTGTCTCTGCCAAGACGCAGCAGGTCATACAGAATGCGTGCGTAGACATTTGCCGCCCGTTCGAACATTGCGTAATCGAACCGACCGGGATTGTCCAGATTGGACGGCCAGCCGATCTGGATCACGTCTCCCGGAAAAGCGCTTTGTACATTGGCAACCTGCACGGGGGCGCTGTCCGGTCCGTCTGTAGGCACCACTTCACGCACCGAATTTTTCTTGAGCATCTGCCCGAAATTGCCACGACCCGCGTCAGTCGTAATCGCTGTCAGTGACATCTCCATGCCACTGATTTCCGCAACAGCCCGTGTGACGCGGGCTCGGACGATATAACGCTGCACATTGGGCACCACGATAGAGGCGAGAATAGCAATGATCGCCATGACCACCAGCAATTCCACCAGTGTAAAACCCCGGTTATTTTTCTTCATACCTGACCTCCTTTAGGGCGTGCATCAGCACGCATCTACCTGCAAAAAATGATTAAAAATATACCTTGCATACCGAAAGGCACAGTGCATTTCATGCCTTTTTCAAAGGCAATACAAGCGCCCAGCCAGTAAGTATACTATAGTTTACCCTATTCTTATAAAAAAGTGTGACTTTTTTTGTATTTTTTAACAAAATTCCAGCGAAAACTCCAGCGCACTCAAAGCAGAGCTTCTGCAGGATTCTGTGTTCAAATCCGATCAGCCGCCGGTAATGCTGTCGCCCAGCGTGAAAATAGGCAGGTACAGCGCGACGACAATGAAACCGATAATACCGCCCAGCACAATAATAATGAGCGGTTCCATGAGAGCAAGCATGCCTTCCACCGCCGCCTCCACCTCAGCATCATAAATATCCGCCACTTTCATGAGCATGGAGTCCAGCGCACCGGTTTCCTCACCCACGTCGATCATATTGACCACCATGGCAGGAAACACTTTACTGGCATCCAGTGGTGCGGCAATCGTTCCGCCATCCTGCACGCTATCGTATACAGCATCGCAGGCATTTTGAATCACTTCGTTGCCGATGGTTTCCCGGGTGATTTTCAGTGCCTGAAGAATCGGCACGCCGGAGGTGACCAGTGTGCCGAGGGTTCGGGAGAAACGCGCCACCGACACCTTCACAATCAGATCGCCCACAAGCGGAACTTTCAGGATCACCCGGTCGAAAACGCGTTTCACCTGCTTGGATCGCATCATCAGTTTAATGACGATGATAATCCAGCAGATTACGGTAACCAGCACCCACCATTTATAGATCATGAAGTCCCCGGCGGCAATCAGAATTTTTGTGGGACCGGGAAGATCGCCACCGAATTCCAGAAAGATATCCGCGAAAACGGGCACCACTTTAAGAAGCAGGAAGGCGACGATGCCGGCAGCAATGAGCAGCACCGCAATGGGATAAATCATGGCGCCCCGCACACGCCGTTTCAGTGCCTGACGCCGTTCCATGAACAGGGCAAGCCGTTGCAGCACGACTTCAAGCATACCGCCGACTTCACCGGCGCGTACCATATTGACAAAAAGGCGGTCGAACTGTTTGGGATGCTTGGCAAGGGCTTCGGCAAAAGTGGAACCGCTCTGAATATCAGCCGCCGTCTCCCGCAGGATATCACGCAGCTTGCACGGCTTCAATTGGGCAATAAGCACATTAATGCAGCGAAGCAAAGGCAGACCCGCATCAATCAGCGTGGACAGCTGCCTGGTCATCACCACAATTTCCTTGGTTTTGACGCCGCCGAAATAGAGCTCTTCAATGCCGCCCTTGCCCTGACGCAGCGCACGACGTTCATCGGCGCGGGTCGCCTCTTTAATGTGGGTCGGGAAAAGCCCGAGCGCTCGCACATCGTTCAGCGCCAGCGCTTGCGTATCGGCCTGAATAATACCGAACTGCTGCTTGCCGTCTCGATTCAGTGCTCTGTAAGCATATTTTGGCATAGCTGCTTCTCCTAGTCTTCATACCGGTCGGTTTTTGCAATGACTTCCGCCGCGCTGGTAATGCCCTGAATGCATTTCACCAGCCCTTCTTCCCGCAAAATAACCATATTCTGATGTTTACGGGCATATGTGCGCAATTCATGCGCCATCGCACGTTCAAGAATCAATTCGCGAACCGCCTCATCCACAAGCATCACTTCATAAAGTCCCGTACGGCCCATGTATCCCACATAATCACAGGCAGCGCAGCCTTTCGGCCGGAAAAAAGCGAATTTCGGATCGTTGCGCCAGGCCTGAGGGACACTCAACTCATCCATTTCCTCTTTTTCAGGCGTGTACCGTTCCCGGCATGCCTTGCACAGCACACGCACCAGACGCTGAGCAAGCACCGCTTCCAGTGACGCTGTAATCATGAAAGGCTCCACATCCATGTCGAGCAGTCGGGTGATCGTTTCAGGTGCGCTGTTCGTATGAAGCGTACTCAACACCAGGTGACCGGTAAGGGATGCCTCCACGGCAATTTTTGCCGTCTCAAGGTCACGGATTTCACCGACCATCACAATATCCGGGTCCTGTCGAAGAATGGCGCGCAGGCAGGCGGCAAAGGTAAGCCCCACCTCTTCATGCACCTGACATTGGACAAGCCGTTCTATCTGAAGCTCCACCGGATCTTCTGTAGTAATTATCTTTACTTCCGGTGTATTCAATATATTCAGACAGGCATAGAGCGTGGTGGTCTTGCCGCAGCCTGTCGGTCCGGTGACCAGCATGATGCCGTTGGGCTTATTGATTACGGTATCCACTTTTTTTCGCGCACCCTGTGAAAGGCCCAGCTGATCAAGGTCAATACGAACAGCCGTCCGGTCAAGAATACGCATCACAACACCTTCTCCGTAGAGAGAGGGCAGCGTTGCCACGCGGATATCGATAAGACTGTCACCGATTTTAAGTTCGATACGGGCGTCCTGCGGCAGGCGCCTTTCGCCAATATCCATATTGGATATGATTTTGATACGGGAAACAATGGCAATACAGGAAGCTTTCGGCGGATGAACCACTTCATGAAGCACGCCGTCAATACGAATACGAATCCGGAAATCTTCTTCGTAAACCTCGAAATGTATATCCGAAGCACGCTTCTGCAGCGCTGTCAAAAAAATAAGGTTGACTATCTTGATCACTTCCGGCTGTTGTGCCAGTTCAACCAGATTATCAACATTTGACAGAATTTCCTGCTGGCCCAACTCTTCCAGGGAGAGCTCTTCTGTGCCGACCAGTTCCTTCAGCTCGTCCAGCATGGCACCGACAGAACCGGTCTCGAAGGAATAATTCTTTTTCCATGCAGCACTCACTTCTTCGGGTGTGCTGATGGCACCCTGAACATCCAGTCCGGTGATCTGCCGAAGATCGTCCAGGGTCTGCATGTTGAGGGGATCCGACATGGCAACCGTCAGTGTATTGTTCTCAAAGCTGATCGGTATCACACCGTAAAACTGCGCCACATCGCCCGACAGCATTTTGATGATTTCCACGGGGATATTGCGCTTGCTGAGATCCACGCGAACCATGCCCTGCTGCATGCCCAGCGCTTCAATAATATTCTGCTCTGTGGCATGACCAAGGGAAACGAGAATACGCCCGATCAAATCCCCGGTCAGACGCTGACGTTGAAGCGCCTCGTCAAGATGCAGAGGAGAGATCGTTCCCTGATCAATGAGGATTTCACCGAGAGGGCGTGCTTTTTGTAGAACGGCTGGCATAAATAAAAACGTGTTTCCTTAATACGCTCAACCGGCGCGTCTGGCCTGGCCCGGAGCACCGCCGCCCGGAAGATCACCGAGCAGACCCAGCGCACGCGCCTGCGTTTCAAATTCGTCTGCCATCTGTGCCTTGGCAAGAAGGTCTTCGTATTTACAGACCCCTTTGCGAAGCAGCGCCAGAAGGTGCTCGTCAAGAAGATTCATGCCGTATTTGTGCCCGGTCTGAATGGCCGAGGTAATACGGTAGGACTTGTTTTCACGGATAAGATTCTGAATAGCAGGCGTAGTAATCATCACTTCAAAGGCCGCCACGCGACCGAATCCGCTCTTGCGGGGAATCAGCGCCTGAGAAATCACCGCCTTGAGGTTACCCGAAAGCTGCGTACGGATCTGCTCCTGCTGGTTCGTCGGGAAAGCGTCCACCAGACGGTCAATCGTACGTACCGCACCCGTTGTATGCAGCGTGCCAAAAACCAGGTGACCCGTTTCGGCTGCGGTTACCGCCGCTTCAATCGTTTCCAGGTCGCGCATTTCACCCACCAGAATCACGTCCGGGTCCTGACGAAGCACACGCCGGAGCGCCTCGGAGAAGGTGGGTACGTCCACGCCCACTTCGCGCTGCATGATAATACTCTTTTTGTGGGTGTGATAGTATTCGATGGGGTCTTCAATCGTCACAATATGGTGGTCATAATTGATGTTAATATAGTCAATCATGGTGGCAAGCGAGGTGGATTTTCCGGAACCTGTCGGCCCTGTCACCAATATAAGACCACGGGGTTGCGTTATCACCTCTTTCAAACCATTGGGAAGACCGATCTCCTCAAAAGTCAGGATTTTGCGCGGAATCAGACGAAGCACCAGCCCCACATAACCGCGCTGCTTAAAGATGGAAACACGAAAGCGCGCCACATCTTCAAAAGCAAAACCGAAGTCGGCACCGCCCACCTCCTGCAGCTCCTGCTGGTTATCCACAGAAGCGATGCTTTTCATGAGCCGTTCCGTATCTTCAGCCGTACATGGGTTGTCCCCGAAAAACTGAAGATGCCCGTGCACGCGACCAATTGGGGGGACCCCCTCCGTAATGTGCAAGTCGGAGCCGTCACGGTCAACAAGCATTCGCAGCAAACTTACAATTTCATAAGCCATAAAAAATTACCTTTCAGCACCGGCAGCAGCTGGTGCCGGCATCGCAGGGTGTGCTTTTGTTTCGGAATCCGCTTTTTCCGTACGAATAAGCGGTTCATCCACACGGGTACGCCGGTTGACTTCTTCCAGTGTTGTCAACCCCCGTTTGGCTTTGTTCCAGGCATCCTCACGCATGGTGATCATGCCGTCAATCCGGGCCTGGCGGCGCAATGCCGTAGCGCTTTCACCGCGCATCAGCATAACACGCAGGGCATCGTTGGTCAGAAGCAACTCATAAGCGCCCAGCCGTCCCTGGTACCCTGTTTCATTACAGCTTTCACAGCCTGCCCCGTGCTCAAGCCGCACTGTACTCCAGTCAATATCCATTTCCAGACGGTCTTTCTCAATCTCGGCAGGCTGATAGACCTCACGGCAGCCGTTACACACCGTGCGCACCAGCCGCTGTGCAAGAATAGCGCGTACACCGGAAGCCACAAGAAAAGGCTTGATGCCGATATCGATCAAACGGGTAAAAGAACTGGCCGTGTCGTTGGTATGCAGTGTAGAGAAAACAAGATGCCCGGTCAGTGCGGCCTTAATGGCTATTTCCGCCGTTTCCTGGTCACGAATTTCACCGACCATCACGATATCGGGGTCCTGACGGAAAATAGCACGAAGCGCCCGGGCAAAGTCCCAGCCGATTTCATGGTTGATCTGAACCTGATTAATGCCGGTCAGCTGATATTCGACCGGATCTTCCACTGTAATAATTTTGGTATCCGGCGTGTTCAGCGTATTGAGCGAGCCATACAGCGTGGTTGTTTTGCCCGAACCCGTAGGTCCGGTCACCAGCACCACACCGGTAGCATGACGGATCAGACGCTCCCACTGCACCTGATGCTCGGCACAAAAGCCCAGCTGACCCAGACCCAGCAGCAGACCGCTCTTATCAAGAATACGCATCACCACGCTCTCGCCGTAAACGCCAGGAAGCGCACTGACACGCAAGTCAATATCTTTGGCACCGACACTCATTTTGATGCGCCCGTCCTGAGGGATACGACGCTCGGAAATATCCATACCCGCCATAATTTTAAGGCGGGAAATTATGGCGGATTGAGCACGTTTCGGCGGTGTGGGCATTTCCTGCATGACACCGTCAATACGATAACGGACCGTCATGGTCGTTTTACCGGGCTCAATATGAATATCACTGGCACGCAGGCGGTACGCCTCCACGATCAGCTGCTGCACATAACGCACGACAGGGCTGTCGTCTTGGACATCGCCAACCGTTGCCATCGTTTCCTGAGCATCGCCCAGATCTATGCTGTCAATGCTCATATCATCAGCGGACAGAGAGGCAAAAGAGCCCATGGAGCCACTGGCACCGGAGCCGAGATTGGAGAAACTGCTCAGAGAACTCACACTGGAGGCGCTGCTCGCCGAAGAAAGCATGGACTCAACGGTCTCTTTCTGGTGACCGTAGTAACGGCCTAATGCCTCTGTGATGCCTTCGGGCGTGGCGAGTGCCGGTTCAATCGGGCGGTCAAGCAGGCGGGACAGGTTATCCAGCGTGTTAATATTGGTAGGGTCGGAGGTGGCTACAATGAGCGTGCTGCCACGCTCCTCCAAAGGCACCACACGGTACAGCGTGGCAATGGAGCCTTCCATCAGTGCCCGGATACGGGGCGGAATATCACGCTCCGCCAGATCAATCAGCGGAAGTCCCAGCTGTTCGGCAAGTGCTTCGATAATCTGCGATTTGCTGAGATAGCCCAACCGCACCAGAATCTCGCCCAATTTGCGGTTGCTCATGGTCGTTTGCTGGCGGTGCAGGGCTTCTTCCAGCTGCTGCTGGGTGATAATTTTTTTATCAACCAGCTGTTTTCCGAAACTAGAATACATCGTCTGCATGCGAGATTACCTTTGCGTCACTCGCCTCAACTGTACCAAAAAAGCACTTTCGTGTCAATATTTTCACAGTAAAGACAACACAAACTGCCGAGAAAACAAGGCTATTCCACCTGGTCTCCGGCAGAGAAAGCATTTCTTCTGTTCTGAAAAATTCGCTACTTTATGTCAATAATTAACCTGATCATACTGGCTCCGGCATCCGACAATACGGACACCTCTATACTATTGTCTCTCATAAATAGGTCGGCTGTCAACTCTAAAAGTGTTTATAGCCGTAACTTATTCAAAATCCACCTTCTATGGCGCCTCAAAAATTGATGCTCTTTTACCTTCTGGCGACGTAAAAAAACGCCTTACTCCGGGAGGGCAGCGCAGCCGTGTGTCTGAAAAACAGGCTTCTGTGACTGTCAGCAGTGCCTGCGAAGAAAGGCGGCAACGGTGTCTCTGCAGGTTTCGGGGACTTCCAGGTGGGGGCAATGACCGCTATGATCGAGAATCTCCAGAGTGGCGGCGGGCAGGAGGGCATGCATACGGCTACTGATTCCGACGTATTTCGGATCGTCTTTTCCGGCAATCAGCAACACGGGCATGTTTAATTCGGAGAGACGGTTCCAGAGGGAAGGGAGCGTGCCTGCACCGAGGCTGCGCAGGCACTGTGCCAATGCAGGCGGGCTGTTCTGCATGCGCCTTGTGATCAGTGTGCGGGTGAGCAGGGGCTTTTCCGCCAGCGATGCAAAGACCGGCTGCCGGTACCAATGGAGTAAAAAAGTCTGAAAAGCGGTACTGTTTGCCGTCAGGGTATCCAACTGTCGGGCGAGCTGCTCATCGGCTTTCTGTCTTTGTGTGCGTGCGCGCGGATCTTCAATGCCCGGCGAGGCGGAAATGAGAACAAGACAGGAAAATCGGCGGGGATAACGGAGCGCCAGATGAAGTGCAATTCTGCCGCCCAGAGAATAACCGACAAGGGCGCAGGACTCCGCACCGTGGCTGTCGAGGGCTGTACTCAACTTCAGGAGCACCGTATCCAGATTCAGCGCAGGTGATATATTTCTATTCCAGGCGCTGCCATGCCCAGGCAGATCAGGACATAAAAAAGAGTAAGCGGCACCGAATGACGCCGGCAAAAACTGCCAGTCTTCTCCGCTTCCCATGAACCCGTGCAACAGGAGGACTGTTTTTTTCGACTCGGGATAAGAGGAAGCTTCAGTCATTCGGTGCCGCTTTTATTCCGTATTATTTTTTACCTCTGATTTTGGAGGCGGCATCGTCGAGGCTGCGTTTTTCGCTGTCATCCGCAGTGAATTCCTTTGCCTCACGCAGTGCCTTTATCTGATCAGATTTGTCGGTAAGGGTACGCTGCACGGAAGTGATATAGCATTTCAGTGCTGTTTTGCGGAGGTCTTCCGATTCCTGGCCTTTCCAGAGATCCAGGAGCGTGTTCCGCGCATCGTCGAGAGGCCATACAGCCAGCACTTCCAGCCCGTTCCGTGCCCATTTGGCATCAACATCACCGGAAGCGAGGGCGGCGCTGATGCTGTCCTTCACGGGAACCAGCGCTTCGGCAGTACCGAAGGCGGCAAGTGTTCGGATAAGACGCAGCGCCGTGCCTCTGTCTGACTGTCCGAGCAGTTCAGCGGCACGGGCGATACTCTGTTCTTTGACGCCCAGACGATCGGCAAGCGAAACGAGAGACGCGGAAGCGGCTTCGGCCTCGGCATCCCGCTGTTCGTGCTGGAGCCGGTCGAAAAGCATGGTCAGGTCTTCTTCATTGCCGACTACGGACAGAGCGGAAAATGCACTGCGCCGTACTTTTCCGTCAGCATCTTCAAGACAGGCGAGCACAAAGTTTTTAAAGTTTCGGGCATTACGCTCTGCGATGATGTCAAGACAGATAATCTTTCGTGTATCGGAGAAACTTTCGGAAGCGAGCTCATCGGCGGATGCCAGCGCCAGCACATGTTCTTCAAGATTCGGCACACGCAAAAGTGCGCCCTTCACCGCCTGCAGCTCGGCATCGGTTTCCGCTGTCTCAAAAGCATCGAGCAGTGGCGATACGGCACTGGCCCCATAGGAAGCGCTGACTGCTTCACAGGCGGCAATACGCTGATCGGGCTGTCCATCGCGAAGCGCTGCAAATACAGCGTTGCGTGCAGACGCATCGCTGCGCTCTCCCAGAAGGCTGATCACGGCGGCACGCTGCGCATTGTCCAATTCGCTTAGTCTGAATGTCCACGCCTGCGACACATCTTCGCCGGGAAGAAAGCGCACCAATTCGCGGGCACAGCCCTGATAGTGTCTGTCCGGTGAGGTCTGGGCTGCGATCAGTTCGGGCAATGCCTCTTTGCCGATGAGCGTCACGAGTGCACGCAGCACCATGCATCGTGCAGAAGAAGAAAGAGTCTGGTCGACAAGAAGTTCTCGGCAGCGCTCGGCGCTTTCCGTCTTGTTTTCGCATGCATCAGGATTCAGGACAAGTCGGAGCACGTCATCCGAAAGCCCTGCCGCTTCAGCGGTATAAGGCGCCTGTCCCTGCAGTCTGGCGGTCGCCTGTGCGATGGCTTCCTGCATTTCGGGGCAGTCGGCGAGGCTGAGGGCAGTGAGGGCGGCATCGCCTCCGATACTTTCAATGGCACGGATGACATCGAGGGCGATTTCCCCGTCGCAGATCCAGGCTGCCAGTGCGGCGACGGATGCATCGTCAGCACAGAAGTTCAGGATCGACAGGAAAAAAGATTTTACCTCGCCTGAATCTGCCTGCCGGACGGCTTCTTCCAGAATACGCGCCATAAGGGTGCGCTGTGCGGTACTGCCGGGTCGCCCTGCGTGTTTTGCCAGCCCGTAGAGGGCAAATTTGGCTTCGGCGTCCACCCCATCGGCAGAAGGGGTAATCCGGGCACAAAGTGCTTTGATAAGTGCAGGCCCTTCTTCAAAAGCCTTGTCAAAAAGCAGGCTTGCGGAGGCGGCATTATCGGGCGGCATGGCGGACAATACTTCCTCCACGGTCAATGCCGATGCTATCGGTGCGCTGAGCAGCAGAACCAGAACCAGTTTTACAGTGGTGTATGAATACTTTTTCATGATCTTGTTCCTTCCCTTAGATGGTCCACGGGCTGCGCATGGGCTGATGGATGAGTCGGTTTGCCGCATCATCGTTCACGAAGAGCTCTTTTTCGGGGTCATACTGCAATTCTCTGCCGAGGCGCACGGCGATGACACCGAGGTTGACGAGTGTACAGGACCGGTGTCCGTTTTCTTCGTTGAGCGCAAATTTCCGCCGGTTTTTCACCGCCCGGTAAAAGTCGGATTCCTGCCATACAGGCTCGGGCAGCGATGCGAGTTTTTCGGCAAAGCCGTTGATGTCGGAGCGCATGCCTTTGTAGAGATTGCCTTCCGGCCCGGAGATATAGGGCACGTCTTTGCCGGTTTCCTCGGAGGTACAGATGATCTTGCAGCCATCAGCATAGGTCATTTCGATGCGGCGCCAGCTGCTTGCCGCTTCGGGATGCTGCAGCGGAGCATCAACAGTAATGGCTACGGGGCTTGTGTTGTCCTTTTCGAGGAAATACTGTACCGGATCCAGATAATGCTGACCCATGTCGCCGAGACCGCCGCCGTCATAGTCCCAGTAGCCGCGGAAAGTACTGTGAACGCGATGCGAATTGTAAGGTTTCCAGGGCGCAGGACCGAGCCAGAGATCATAATCCAGCTCTTCCGGGATCGGTTCGGGCTGAAGATCGGTCTTGCCGCTCCACTGAAATTTGAAGTCGAAGCCGGTATCCGGACCGACCGTGACAGTCAGAGGCCAGCCGAAAAGCCGGTTTTCCACAGCTTTTTTGATAGGCTGAACGGGTGTATCAAAGTCGTAGAATTTATCTTTAAAACGGAACCAGGTGTTGAGCCGGAAAAGGACACCGTGGCGCTGCACGGCTTCCAGTACTTTCCTGCCCTCGCCGATGGTGCGGGTCATGGGCTTTTCACACCAGATATCCTTGCCTGCCCGTGCCGCTTCGGCACTGATGATGCCGTGCCAGTGCGGCGGCGTTGCGATATGCACCACATCGATGTCCGGACGGGCGAGCACTTCTCTGAAATGGCGGTATCCGTCCACACCTGCCTCGCATTTGGCAAGTGCCCCTTCCAGATGTTTTCTGTCCACATCGCAAAGAGCGACGGTGCGCGCGCCGGCATAGCCCAGATGACTGCTGCCCATACCGCCTACGCCGATGATGGCGCGGGTGATTTCTTCGCTCGGTGCCGTGAACTGGGCACCACCGAGGACGTGGCGGGGTACGATCGTGAAGGCGGCAACAGATTTTCCTGTATTTTTCAGAAAGCTGCGCCGTGAAAAAAGGCGGTCGGATTGCATATCAGACTCTCCTGTGTTGATGTCTTTTCCTCAATGCGGTCCGTGCGGACCTGGAACCGAAAAAAAACAGGCGCACTCCGATTAGCGGTTCAAACCGGAACTGCGCCTGAAAAGGATTCAAAATAATGGAGACAACGCTTGCTGAAGGCAGCGAGTCGAGGAGGTTTTTTTGAATTAAAAACACACCTGCGCGCCTTACTCGCCGGACGTGTCTTCTTTTTTCTCGGCAGAAATCTCTTTTTTATCTTCGTTTACCGCTGATTTGAATTCAGAAATTGCCTGACCGAGCGATTTGCCTACGCCCGCAAGTTTGCCGCCGCCGAATAAGGTCAGCACTATAACAAAAATAATTACCAGCTCTCCCAGTCCAGGGGCCCACATAGTTTTATCTCCTGTTGTATTGGTTTTCAGACACACCTCTTGTGTGTCGGTTTCAGTATCAACGTTTCCGGCAAGACAAAAGAGAACACTGCGGAACGGTGAAGATTCTAAAGTATAGTCTTTTTTTTTGCCAGTAGCAAATAAATAGCGGCGCCGTCTCTGTCCCGGTGTAAAGAATCAAGGCGCCGGATGCTTTCTGCTGTTTCGGATGTAAAAAAACAGCAGAAACCCGCTTTCTTGTTTTTGAGTCAAACATAGAGTGGAGCAATTGTCATCGTTTTTTGTCGTCCCTTTTTGCAGTGCGTTTTTATATGAGGTATGAGAAGATGTCCCCTTTTCTGCTGACCCGTCGCGCCTTTATCGCTTCCGCCACCACCTCCGTACTGGCGACAGGTGCTTTTGCCGCACGGCCCAATACTGCCCGTGTCGTGCCGGGCAAACTTTCGCCCAATGAAAAGTTGAATGTGGCGGGGATCGGTGCGGGGGGAAAGGGCACTCAGGATATTCTTTCTTTCCAGAGAGAAAACATTGTAGCCCTTTGTGATGTGGATGCGGGCCGGGCGGCAGAGGCCTTTTACCGCGTTCCTGAAGCGCGCCAGTTTCAGGATTACCGGAAGATGTTTGATGAAATGGGATCAGAGATTGACATGGTCACCATTTCCACACCCGATCACACCCATGCGCCCGCCGCCTACAGAGCGATGAAGCTGGGCAAGCATGTGTATGTGCAGAAGCCGCTGACCCATACCGTTGCCGAGGCGCGCCTTCTGACGCGAACCGCCCGTGAAATGGGTGTCGCCACTCAGATGGGCAATCAGGGTCATTCGGGCGATGGCGTACGGGATCTTGCCGAAATGCTCTGGAGCGGCGTTATCGGTACGGTCAGCGAAGTACACGTCTGGACAGACCGACCCGGTTCCCGGTGGCCTCAGGGAGAACCGACTGCCTTGCCTCCGGCAGAGCCCGTGCCTGAAGGTCTGAACTGGGATCTGTGGCTGGGCGCAGCGCCCTGGCGCGAATTCAACGGGCTTTATGCGCCCTTCAAGTGGCGTGGCTGGTGGGACTTCGGGTGCGGCGGTCTGGGTGATATGGCGTGCCATGTCATGGACCCCGCTTTTTTTGCCCTGAAGCTGGGAGAAGCCCCTTCTTTCACCGTTGAGCCTGTCCGGATGGAAAGTGCCAACGGGCAGACTTATCCGAAAAATATTATTCTGAAATATGCGTTTCCCGCACGTGCCGATATGCCGCCTGTCGATCTGTACTGGTATGAAAATGGGCTCATGCCGCCGCGCCCCGAAGGGATCCCTGAGGGTGATGTGCTGGGCGACAAACAGAACGGTTCACTTTTCATCGGATCCAAAGGTTTTCTTACAGCAGGCGAATACGGTGGCAATGCGCGCCTTCTTCCCGACAGCATCATGGCGGACTACAAAAAACCGGATCAGACGCTGCCCCGGGTAAGCGGTGCCAACCATTACCGCAACTTTCTCGATGCGTGCAAAGGAAATGCGCCTGCCGTGTCCAATTTTGATTATGCAGGACCTTTTACAGAAATGGTGCTGCTGGGCAATGTTGCTCTCCGGCTGAATAAAGCCATCAGTTTCAGCACAGAATCAATGCAAATCACGAACGATGCCGCCGCTCAGACGCTGCTGACCAAGCCCTATCGCGCCGGTTGGGAATTGCCTGTTTAAAAAACATATAATCCCTTAAATTCAACCACTTTGAAGAAAGGGATTGTAATGAAAACAATTTTTCACCTGACGCTGCTGCTGCTCTTTGCTGTCTCTGTTTCCGTCGCTGCCGAGGAAGCGCCTCTGAAACTGGGGCTCATCGGGCTAGACACTTCTCACGTCATTGCCTTCACCCAGGTGCTGAACGATGCCAGCCGTGAAAATCATGTGCCCGGCGGACGTGTTATTGCCGCCTACAAAGGAGGCAGCGCTGATCTGGAATCCAGCGCATCCCGTGTTGACGGGTATACAGAACAGCTGGTCAAAGAGTACGGCGTGCAGATCGTGTCTTCCATTGAGGAACTGTGCACGCTGGTCGATGCTGTGCTGCTCACGAGTGTGGACGGACGTCCGCATCTGGCACAGGCAACCCCCGTCATTAAAGCGGGGAAACGGCTTTTTATCGACAAGCCTCTTGCCGGGTCGCTTGCCGATGCCCGGGCTATTGCCGCTCTGGCAAAAGAACATAATGTCCCGTGGTTCAGCTCTTCGTCCTATCGTTTTTACAAAAGCCTTCAGGAACTGAAACAACAGGATGTCGGCGAAGTGCGCGGTGCCATTTCCTACGGTCCCGCCTCTCTGGATCCGACACATCCCGACCTTTTCTGGTACGGGATTCATGCGACTGAAGCACTCTTTACCATTATGGGCACGGGCTGCCAGCGCGTCACCTGCTTTGTAAGCGATGATTTTCATGTTGCCACAGGGGAATGGGAAGGCGGCCGCATGGGCACGCTCTACGGCCTGCGCACCGGTGCCGCACCGCATCGTGTCACTGTCTTCGGCAGCAAGGCAGTCGCAGATCAGCAGGGCAGCGGCGATTATGCGCCTCTGGTGGCAGAAATCATTCAATTCTTCCGCACCGGTGTACCGCCTGTATCGCCGGACGAAACACTTGAAATGTTTGCCTTCATGGAGGCGGCACATGAGAGCATTCGACAGGGCGGTGCTCCTGTTGCTCTGGATGAAGTGATCAGGCAATCTGAGTGACCATTCTGATGTTTAATATGATATTCCAATACAGTGGTAAACTGAATACTATTGACAAACCGTAATTCCTGCGGTATACTTTAGTACCCCTGCAAAGTGTGCAAGGGCGCCATGATTCCGGCGTTCACCATAGGGGTGCCCGCCATCAGTTTCCAGTTTTTTTACTTAATAAGGAGTCTTGCTATGAAACGCAAAGGATTCACACTCATCGAGCTGCTGGTGGTTATTGCGATCATCGGTATTCTTGCTGCGATTCTCTTGCCGGCACTTGCCCGTGCCCGCGAAGCCGCACGACGCTCCAGCTGCCAGAACAACCTCAAACAATGGGGCATTGTCTTCAAGATGTATAGCAATGAAGCCCCGGGCGAAAAATACCCGCCCCTGCAGACCTACAGAGATCGCACCAAATTTGCCAGTACCACCTGCAACCCCGGTGCTGACGCCGTTAAAGACGCTCTCGCAGGCGGGCCTTCCGTGTATGCCATTTTCCCGGAATATCTGACTGACACCAACATTATCTGGTGTCCCTCGGATCCTGAACTGGGCCAGCACAAAGCGAGCATGTTTGCGAAGCCCGGTGAGTTGCCCGGATGTATCGAAGACGGCGGCACAAAGCTCGGCTGGAGCCCTGATGCCATCGACGACAGCTATTTCTATCTTGGCTGGGCCTTTGACCGGCTCGAAACCTCCGAGCGCACCAGTCAGTTCGGTGTCGTAGGCGCCCTGCTCTCCGGCACCTTTACCGGTGATCCCTGGGTTCCCGTGCAGATCGGTGCCGCTCTGGACGGTCTTGCCTCCAAATATGCGGCTGAAATCGCTGCCATGCTCGGCGGTGGAGATGTCTACGGCGCTGCAGCAGCGGTGGACAAAGACATTGAACTGGTCGCTCCCTGGAAAGGGATGCATGCGGGTAATGGCGAAAGTGACACAGTGTATCGTCTCCGTGAAGGGATTGAACGCTTCCTGATCACCGACATCAACAATCCTGCCGCAAGCGCCATGGCACAGAGCACGCTCTTCATCATGCTCGACACGATGGGCGCCGGTGCCAACACCAAGTACTTCAACCACGTGCCCGGCGGCTGCAACGTGCTCTTCATGGACGGTCACGTTGAATTCCTGCGCTACACCGGTGTCAGTGTTGATAATCTGACGAATTCCGCCGAAGTCTCCCAGAAGATGCAGGGCTGCCAGTCTCCCGTGCTGCCCACACTTGCTACGCTGGTTGCTGCCTTCAACTGAATTTCCCTGTAGTTGCTCTTTTGTGCCCGGAGTCGTGAGGCTCCGGGCTTTTTATTTTTATCCGGCGTCTTAAATAAGTCCCGTCTCTGTGCTTTCTTCTTCCCGTGTGGTTGTGCCACCAGTTTGACAAAAGGCGAATTGTTCGGTATAGTGTGAGATGTGCCGGTTGCCGGTTTGTTTTTTAAATGATTGCTTTTTATCCCCTGCCCGGCAGGGATTCTTCTATATTTTTCAACAGGGAGAAGGCATCATGAAAAAACAAGAGGGCTTACACTTATTGAACTGCTCGTAGTCATTGCGATTATCGGTATTCTGGCGGCCATCCTGCTGCCGGCACTGGCACGGGCGCGGGAGGCGGCACGCCGCACCAGCTGCCAGAATAATCTCAAGCAGTGGGGCATTATCTTCAAGATGTACGCCAACGAGTCGCCCGGCGAAAAGTTTCGGTCTATGCCATCTATCCGGAGTATCTTACAGACACCAACATTATCTGGTGCCCTTCCGATCCTGAACTGGGTCAGCACAAAGCAGACCTTTTTACAAAACCCGGTCAGCTGACAGGCTGTATTCCGCCGGGAGGGTCGCGACTCGGGTGGGACCCCGGCGCCATAGACGACAGCTATTTTTATCTGGGGTGGGCCTTTGACAATTTGACGCACAGCGGGCGGGCGGGCGAGCGAATTCGCGATTATTCAGGCACTGCTCAGCGGAAAATATACAGGAGATCCGTGGGTACCAACTCAGATCGGAGCTGCGCTGGACGGACTTGCAGAGCAGTACTCAGATCTGATTGTGACACTCATGAGCGGGCAGAATGATGCGGCGGTCATTGATGCCGCCAAAGTCTTCGATAAAGACCTGCGTGTATCTTCCGACTATATGGGTGCCGGAGTGGGGAACGGTCATGGCGATACGGTCTACCGCCTGCGGGAAGGAATTGAGCGTTTTCTGATTACAGATATCAATAATCCTTCGGCAAGCGCAAAAGCGCAAAGTTCCCTTTTCATTATGCTGGACACCATGGGCGCCGGTGCGGGCACACGCTTTTTCAACCACATCCCCGGCGGATGCAACGTTCTCTTCATGGACGGGCATGTGCAGTTTAAGCGGTATATCCCGATGAATATCGACGCCATTGCCACGGCCGCTGAAATGGCTGCTAAAATGCAGGCGTGCGAAGAACCTGTCCTCCCGACATTGGCAACGATGGTCGACGCTTTCCGTAGTGCACAGGATTAATCTTTTTACCTGATCGTGGTGGCGGGACAGTTTCCGATTCAGAAAGATAAGAAAAGGGAAGAGCACGTAAGACTCTTCCCTGTATTTTCCGGTGCAGTGGCGGGGAAAGTCAGCAGAACCGCCGCTTATTCCACTTCATAGGTGATATAATAGGGTCCATAACTGAATTGATAGAAGAGACTGCCGTAGGTGACATCGATATAGAAAGCGCGGCTGTAGGGACCTGGATCCGAAATAAGCACACCGCCCGTATCATAGTGACCGATGGGCACAACGGCTGCTTCCGCCGTTTCATAGATGGAATAAAAACTGGAGTACACCGGCGGAAGAGTCGTGTCATACACAAAACTGAGCTTACCCGGGAAGGTGCCCGGCAGCCATTCCGTCCCTTCCCGCACAGACCAGTGCAATCCGGCGAAGGTCGGCATATGCTCACCGCCGATGTTGCGCACCTGAACCAGTCCCTGCCGTTCATCTTCAGGCAGATCCTTGAGGTTGCCCAGATCGATAATGCTGGACTCAGGCGACAGAAGCGGAGGAAGAAATGCAAAGGCGGGATTGGGGAAAGAAACAGCCTTCATCTCTTCATAGCCGATATCGATTCCCCGCGGTATTGTGAAATATTTCCCGTCAGCGCCGCCGCCAATAACGGGTTCAAGCATGTTCACCGAAAGGTAGACAGGCGCACTGAGCCCGGTAAAATCGAGCTGAAACAGATTACCGTAGTCACCATAATCAAGCGCTCTGCCTGCGGAAGGTGTCTCCAAAATAAGCATATTGCCATTGCGTGACATGCTCCAGTGTGCCACGAGTCCGCCCTGCTCCGCCGGAAGGAGAGAAGCGGACCAGGGACTGCCGTCCGAGGCATTGAGCTCGAAGACCAGCCGCGTAATGTTTCTGGGGATATAATCGGCATAGAATCGTACGGAAGCGCTGCCATCGCTACGAATGCCGTCTGTATGCGTGCCGATCTGCCCCAACCGTACATCATTGGCAAATTCAATAGACGGAATTTGAGAAACGTAGAGGCTCTCTTTCAGAGGCGGCGTGGCAACATCCAACTCGAAACGCGCCTGGATATCCATGCTGGACTCTTCATTCAGGGTGACATAGGAAAGCACAATATGTGATTTCAGATCGGAGACAATGGTCGGAGCGTTTTCATCGTCCGGATCTTTCTTGCACCACTTCATAAGCTCCGCCTTGACGGGAAGCGTAAGCGGATTGCCGTCGGCTCCTACAGTGCCGGGGATGCGTTTGGTCGACGTTGCATAATAATGCCCGCCGCTTTCATCGGCAATCTGGATCAGGGAATTGGCATAAACTTCGGAACCCCAGCCAATGGTAAATGTACGGGTTCGGGTGGCTCTGAGAATTTCTGTCAACGCTGTAATTTCACCGGGGGGCGTTGTCCGTTTTCCGTCGGTAATGGGAAGCAGAATGCATTGACCCAAATTGTCAAAGTCGGGCATGTTGCCGCCCAGACGGAACAGCGCCAGCGCTCCTTCCGCAATCGCCGTATAAAGGGGTGTGGCTCCGTTATCAACAACCTGCAGCGTATTCAGGCGGTACCGGAGAATATCCTGATTGCTGGTGAAGGAAGCGCCGCTTGCCTTACTGTCATAACCGGCGGGCGCTCCGGTAAGAATACGCATGGCACCGCCCCACCAGGGATTGCGTTCATTGAAAACGGCAAGCCCTACCCGATAATGAGGCGGGACTTCGTCCAGAATACCGCCTACAGCCTCGCGATACAGGGCTGTAAGCGGATCTTCTCCGGGAGCGGGCTGCAGCTGCCCGTCATCCACCAGCGCCCGTGCCGCCTGTGCCATACTTCCTGAAAAGTCCAGCAGAATCAGCATGGCAAAACTGAGCGATTCGTCTTTCTTTACAAAAACATTGGTTTCGGCAAGATCGACCGGCAACGAATTTTCGAGAATATCCACACGGGGCGTTGCCAGGCGGTACAGCGTCCGGCTATCCAGCAGATCGTCTTTAAACATCGGGAAAGTGCGCTGACGGATATCCCTGAGCAGCACACTGGCGCGAATCAGAGACGGAGGTCTGAACTGCGGGCTGGCACTTTCAATACTCAGTTCCGCAAGATCCAGTTGGACAGTCACTTCTACAGGAACCACAGGAGACGCATTGGGCGGCACGTTATCTGCCGTGATCAGCAAGGTGGCGGCGGCACCGGTACCTGTTATACTGCTGCGGTCAATGGCAACACTGACAAACTGCCAGTCTTTGACGGCACCCGCTGTACCCATGCTTCTGCCCCGCGCCGGTTCGGCAAAAAGCCATCCGGGCTGACTGGAAGTCACAATGTAATCCAGGGGCACCCCGGCATCACCCAGATTTGCCACTTGAAATGTGAGGGTTGACTGGGAACGTCCGAAATTTAATTTGGGCGGCTGCACCCCGATTACAATGCTATAGGGGACGCGCACATGCACATCAAGAAAACTCGTAGGCGCTTCCGTATCGTTCGAGCGGATGGGCAGCCTGTACGTGCCGCCTCTGTTGTCCAGACCCGTGCGGTCGGTGGTCACAGTGACCTTCTGCATTTTCCCGGGTGCAAGATCTCCCTGCAAGGGGGTAATGGATGAAATCCAGTCGGGCAGGTGATCGTCAGCAACATTCCAGGTCAGTGCGGCATTACCCAGATTTTCCACTGAAAACTGAGCGCTGTTTTCATTGATATCCATCATAATAAAGGGGATATTAGTTACATCCACCCCTTCACCGGTAAGACTGATTTGCGGGAAGCGGCGCGCCTGAGCACGAACCGTCACTTCCACCGGCTCCGCATCCGGCAGGGAACTCTGCACTTTCACTGTGTGTGAAAAGTTTTCTTCGCCGGCCGGCGCAAGCTCCCGGTTGATGGCGAAAGAAACGGTTTCCGTAAATGCACCGGAAAGGGATCCGCCCGTGGACGAAATGCTGAGCCACGCCGGAAAATCGGAAGTATCTATAGACCAGTTAATAGCGCCCGGTCCCTCATTCCACAGATTGATATCTTTTTTGTTTTCTCTGGAGCCGAAGTTAAGATCCCGCGGCTCCACTTCGAGTTTGTCTTTTTTCGGATCAGGCGTGCGATTTACAGATACGCGCACCAGTTTGAGCACAGCACCTGCCTTGAATTCAAGCGTTACCTGTGCGCTACCGGCGGGCTGGCGGGTCGTGTCCGCCACAAGGGTCACCGTACCGGTATTTGTAATCGCAGCAGATTCAGGGCTTATCGTGAGCCAGGGAGCAGGTGACTGCTTCTGAACCTGATAGGTGAAAGGCGCGTCTCCGGCATTGGTGAGCGTCAGCGTGGCTGTTGCGGTTCCGTTGAGATCTCCAAAATTAATTTCGTCCGGATCAATCAGAAAATCTGCCGCCTTGCCTACTTCCATCTTCAGCGAAATCTGTTCCTGCTGTCCTGTCGGTACATGGCTCAGCTTAAGAACAGCGGAATAATTGCCGGGAGCTAGACCTGCGGGATTGGCTGTAATGGAAAGATCCAGAGGCTTCGTACGGCTTGCTTGCAGTGCGGCAGGTGTGACGGAAAGCCAGGCGTTTCCGCTGCCATACTCAATTTCCGAAGTCAAAACAACGGCTTCAGGCGATTGGGTACGCAGGGAAGCCAAAAGCGTTTTGGGTGCGGCAATCAGCCCGAAATCCAGTTCAAGAGGAGACAGGCTGAAAGCGCCTACATCAACCGTAACCGCCAGACTCTGCCTTCCGCCGTTGGATTCAAAAACAAGTTCACCCTGATAGGGTTCCGCGGCGGGCGTCAGCATGGCGCGGTCAACAGCGATGGAAAGCACCTGTGCACTGCCTGCTGTTGTCTCGCCGGAAGAAGGGGTTACCGAAAGCCAGGGAGATGCAGACGCAACCCGTGACTGCCAGAGGAGCGTGGCAGCGCCCTCGTTCGTAAGGTCAATGGTTTTTTTGGTTTCGCTGCTTTTGAAGTGCAGAGTAACGGGCTGAATGGTCAACCGCGGCTGCCGGTCGGGTTCAAAAGTGACCGATATTTCTTCATCGCCGCCGCCGCTTGTAATGAACACGGTACCGCGCAGTCTTTCATCTGTACCGGGCAGCCGGGATGCATCAAGAAAGAGGGTAATAATATCTGTCTTCACTGTTTTACCGCTGATCTGTGCCTCGGCACTGCCCTCTTCACCCAGACGCAACAGCAGCCAGGGCTGGCCTGCACGGGCTGTCCAGGACAAAGTTCCACTGCCTGCATTGATTACACTTATCTGGGCGGTGGACTGATTGATACTGAGCGATACGGATCCCGGCTGAACCAGCAGTTCACCGGAGAACGGGCAGCCGGAAAGCAGCACAGCCGCAACCACACATACCAGCCATTTCATCATATGCCGTGCAGACATTTTCATGTCCATGATCCTTTCATCAGAAAGCAGGCGCAGAGTTGAATCAGAGCCCTATATTGATCAAAGTCAGTTCGTCAGGATACAGATCATTTTTTAGCCGGATACGGGCGCTGTAATTGCCGGCAGCCAGAGAAGCCGGATCAAAAAACAGCGTGCAGTGAAGTGTTTCCCCAGGCTGCACCCGAATAGGTTCATAGCTATCTATCAGATCGGCAACCGCCGGATCACCTTCGAGGCTCCAGGAAAACTGATCGGGCTGCAGAGGAGTACCCCCGATAATCTCCACTGAAAGAGCCGTAATGGTAAACGTATCCCAGCGGTTATTGGTGATCGTAACCGCCCGGGCAGTATCACCCGCAGCATTGAAAGACAGAGACTCCGGCTGAAGTATCCGTCCGGGGCGCGTTTCGTCATCCGGGTAGGGATCATCGAAGTCGGGAAGTCCGTCGCCGTCCCTGTCCCAGGCATCGGGCGCTTCGGGATTGATGCCGGGCGCAGCAAGATCTGCGATACTCCGTGCCGGTGCGGCAAGATCGGACGCATCTCCAATCCACAAAGGCCGATCGGGATTAAGCGGACCGGACGGATAGGTAAAGTACACCGTACCGGACGGCTCCGTATTGGATGCGGGCGCATAATACACGCTGTTGTCCACGCGCATACCGAGATAGAATTCCGCCGGAATACCGGCAACGGCGCAGGCATCCACAAAGGGAAGTAAATTATCGAACCGAATGCGCAGCAGATTGCCGGACGACGCATACGGCAACGGATTCTCTTCTGTCGTCAGCAACTCGTAAACGTGATTACCCTTGCTGATCATGCGCCAGTTGGGCTTCGATCCGTCAGAGAAATAGAGGAGGCCCTCCTGATCTATTTCCACAGTCAGTGCAGCCGCATCAAAAGCGGCACGCACTGCCGCCGGCGCCTGAGCATCAAGCTGCGGTATGAAGCGCATCCGGAAGAAGTTGACATTGCGCGGCACATAATCCGCACGGACGTACACCTCCGCCCGGGCTCGCTCCGCATCGGATGCCGCAGTCCGGTTCAGGCTGATGCCTGTTGTATACAGAGACAGCTGACCGCCGTGAACGTCGCCATGGTAGTACATGCCGTCCTCTTCAAACATGGCGCGTACATCTTTCCCCTGAGGCGTGCGCCAGGTTGCGATAATGGAATATTTGCCGGAACGCTGCAACGGCGTCACATAAGACAGCACTATCTGATTGCTCAATTCATTCCATATGCGCCCGGGTTCATCTCTCAAGGACAGGGAAAGCTGCTGCACGTCTGTGCCCGCATCATTCAGGGCAAGAAACAGCTCCGCAGCACCGGATCCGTCGCTGGACAGGATATCCAGAAGGGCGAGCCCCGCTTTGCCGGGCGTATTCAGTAAAGCAGGATCGAGTGAAAGAAGCACCTGCACTTCCTCGCCCGGTGCAAGCGTACCATCTGCAGGCGACACCGTGCGGAGCCAGTCCGCATGATTCTGGCGCTTCACCTGCCAGGACAGGGGATCTTTTCCTGCATTCTTCACAATAAAGGCTGCCGTTGACGAGGCCGCACCTGTATCCTGCACGGGCTTCAGCACCAGCGAACGGCGGTGCCCGAGAAAAGTCACGAGGTTGGCGGCATTGCCGGCACGGTAGAGGTGCCCGCCGGTTTCGTCAGCAAGTTTTATCATATCGGGATAATTGACGGCGCTGCCTGCGCTGTAGGTAAGCGGATACAAACGTACCTTCTGGTTGCGTGCGGCCGTCACAACTGCGGCTGCATCCTGTGTCGAAGAATTATCTTTGCCGTCGGAAATGAAAACAACAGAGCGAAGATCCGCATCGTCAAAGGGCAGCACATCTTCGGCATCTTCCGCCGCCAGCCGCTGAATGGCTTCTATCAGAGCATCATACACATCGGAAGTACCGTGCAGCGCCGGGGGTACAGAAAAACGCTTAAGCGCCGCTTTCAGCGAAGCACGGTCGGTAGAAAATCCGTGGATCATGCGGCTGCGCGGCTGACGGTCGTTATGATACATCAGAGCCACGCGATAGCCCGGCGGCAGATCATCCAGGAACATGGAGGCACTTTCTTTAATCTCCTCCAGCACCTCGCCGGGAAGGCGCGGCGATTCGGGATCGCCCACTCCGGCTTTGTACATACTGCCTGTATAGTCAAGCAGCAGCACCAGATTCACCTTCAGGTTTTCGGGGCCATTCACCTGCATGGCGGTTTCGTTCAGATCAAGAACTTCGCCGTCTTCCTGAATTTCAAAGCTGAGCTTGCCCAGATCTTCAGGCGTACGGGTGGGAATCACTTCGCCCAGCATATCCCGCAGCAGCAGTGCAAAGCGCATAAGATAGGGCGGACGACTCCGGTTAAGCGCCCCTTCTATCGTCATCGGTGCCCGCTCCACTTTAATCTGGACTGTCCACGGTTCCACGGCGGCAATAGGCCCGGTTCCTTCCTCGTCCCAGGCTTCAATGGTAAGGTTCCGGTATTCCAGATCTTCCTTCATGGCGCTGCGGTCAACGGTGACCACGATCTGCTGGGCATCCACCATGCGATCCACACTGGCAAGATAAAATACCTGATTCGGTCCGGTGGTGTTGCCGCGCATGGGGCTTACATCCACAACAAGCGGCGACTCGGCATTTTCATCATCATGCGTGATCCGGAAATAGAGCCGTGAATCCAAAGCCCCTGCATTAAAAACAAAAAACTTCTTGCTCGTCTCTTCTCTGCCGAAGTCCAGCAGCGTCATATAGGTAGGCGTGGGCCGAATGGCGTGAGGCTCCGGCGGATCGGAAGCCACCACCACGGGCAGGCTCACCACTTCCAGCACCAGCGGAACAATCACCGTGCCATCGGCACCGGGCACGTCAATGCGTAATTCGTAATTGCCGCTGCCCGGAATCGCTGCCGCCGCATTGGAAACGCTGACAAGCACTTCGCCTTCCTGTCCGGGCTGCAATGTCCCGAGCACAGGCGTAATCTGAAAAATATCTGCCGCCACACCGCCGATACCGTTGACACTGAGTGTCCAGGAAAGGCTTGTGTTTCCTTTGTTTTTCAAAGTGAGGCGGGACACAGGCTGCTCAGCTCCTGAGCCCTCCTGAAAGGCAGGGCTGCTCTGGTAATAGACCCTGAGTGTTTCAGGATCAACGCCGAGACTGCCGAGCGGTTTCGAAAAAGTAAAGTACACGACAGCAAAATGCCCGGGCGCATCGACATTAAAAATCTTCAGCCCGAAATCACCCCGCTCACGTGTCCACTCTAAACGAACAGTAGCCCTGCTTTTTCCGGAAAGGCGGCCGGGGGCGGGAGTAAGCATCATGTCGCCGGGCAGCGATTCTTCCTGCCCTGCAATACCTTCAAAATAACGCACCTGCCAGGTAACAGCGGCATCCCCCTGATTTTCCAGTTCAAAAGAGGCATTCCGTGCATCCGGTTTCAGATAAACCTTGGAAGGCGTCGCCTTCAGCAGCGGAGCAACAGTCAGGGAAACAGGGACGATCTGCTGCTTGCTCCCGCAAATGAAGCGCAGGCCCACATTGTCGTATAGTCCCGGCTCCAGCGCACTGCGGTTGGCGGTGACAACCAGATTTTCCACGCCCGGCTTGAGAGAGCCCGCATCTTTTTCGCACGCCAGCCAGGACACTGATGCTGTGGTCCAGGGTGCGTCCGCATGAGCGCGCATGACTGTATCCACAGACCAATTTAAAGCCCGTGTCCCTTCGTTTTTAAGCGTTACCCGACGCTCGAAAACAGTGGATCCAAAGGAAATGCTTCCCGGCTCAACGCTGAATTTCGGCGTAGCGGTACATCCCTGAATCACCAGAACAAGACACACAAAAGCCGCTAGGCTGACTGCCAGATCCAATCGTTTTTTCATTGCATCAAGACGCCTTTTTGCTTTTTACAATCGAATGGGCGGCCTCCCCACCCGGGGCGGGTCTGCTGGCTGCGCCGATCACTCAATCCAGAAATTCGACGACAACTCCTTCCTGAAGGAGGGTATCATAGACGGGAGCAAAGCCCGGCAAAGGATGATCATCCTTATCGAGCGTATTGAGTGCTGACAGCAAGACCACATTGCCGGCGCCAAGACCGCCGTTCAGCACATTGTCCTGCAGCGCTTTCCAGTCCGCAATCACATTGTCCACACCGGAAAGATCCAGCACTTCCAGATGCAGCAGCCCCGCAAGCGCTTCAATTTCTACAATCCTGTTGCCTCTCAAATGTACATGGGTCAGCTTTGTCAGAGAACTCAGCGGATCAATATTCCGCACTGCATTGTCGTTAAGGTTGATTTTTCGCAGATTCTTACAGTACTGCAGGCCCTCAAGCCGCTCAATATTCAGTGCGGCGGCATTGAGTGTGGTAATTTTCTCCAGGTCGGCGCGGGTGAGAAAAAGGGACAGCGGTTTGCTGAGTTCCTGACGAATGGCAGCCTCGAGCGCTTTATCCGGGACAAATACCACAGGCGAACATGCCGATAGCCCGATCAGAAGCACTGCCGTAATTCCCGCATAAACCAGAACCTGTCTTTGATGGAAGCCCATAGTCTTTTCCTTCCTTCATGTCTTTTTATCAGGCTGCTTCTCCGGGCAACATATCACAGCTGTCCGTGACATCTCATTGACCGGTGAGAGATACTATTTCACTCATAAAATGCAACGGAGGCGCCGAGCGGAAAGAAGTCGCCTCCGGTCGTCTTATTAGCGGTTTTCCGGCGGCTTAATGGTGCACTTGTCCGCAATATATCCGGAAATCGGCGCTGAACCGCCGAAGGCACCGATAATGTTATTGAAAAGCGTTGCTACGACACACACAAAATCTTCCCAGCTGCCGGCTTTCTTTACCGACCTGCGCGTCACGGGTGCCAGATGTTTCATACAGATCTCTTCCTTTGTTTCCAGCCGATGAACTCGGTCTTGTATTGCCATCTCCAAAAAAAAAGAGACAGAACTACATTCCATTGTATCCTATAGATTACTCGATTTTCCTGAAAATGTCAAGAATTTATTGTTCGGAAAGGGAAATTTTTATAAAAGTTTTGTACCGGAAACTCCTGTGTTTATGAAAGAACAGGAAGATGAAACTATATTTCACGGAAAGATTGAATCAGAAAGTCGCCAGATTTGAAAAAAGAAACCCATCAGGCACCAATATTCGAACTGAGGGTCAGCATGGGCAGCAGCATGGCGATCACCAGAAAACCGATGACTACCCCCATAATAACAATCAGAAGAGGCTCAAAAAGCGCCGTAAGCGCTTTCACAGCACGATCCACCTCGAGGTCATAGGCGTCGGCGATACGTCTGGCAACATCGCCGATCCGCCCGCTCTCTTCCCCGACGGCAAACATGCTGACCACCATCGGCGGAAACAATGGCCCTTCACGCATCGTTTCGCTGAGGCTTTCCCCTTCCGTTACTCCGTTGTGCAGCTCCGCAACACGATCACGCACCAGCAGATTGCTCATGGTATCTGCCGTTATCTTGAGCGAAGTCAGCACCGGCACTCCATTGTCCAGAAGCGTGCCTAGCGTCCGTGAAAACTTTGCCATTTCATATTTAATAATCAGCGTGTTAACGGCCGGTATTTTAAGCGCCCAGCCGTCAAACTTGCGTTTTCCCGGCTCCGTACGGTAATAACGTATCAGCAGCACAACGGTTCCTACGATGCCCAGCAGCACCGCCCACCACCAGGTCCCCATGAAATCACAAATCTTCATTACAATGACTGTGGGCAGGGGAAGCTGTGCGTTGAAGTCCTCAAAAATTGTAATGAACTTGGGAAAAACAAAAGAAATCAGAATAAAAATGGCCGCGGAGCCGACAATCAGCAGAAAGGTAGGGTAGATCATCGCGGACACCGCTTTACCCCGAAGTTCCTCTTCCTGTTCACCGAAGGCACAGATACGCCACAGGACCTCTTCAAGCATGCCGCCTGTTTCACCGGCACGGATGAGACTGCAGTACATGGAAGGAAAGACCTGGGGATGCTTTTCCATGGCATCGGCAAGACTCGCCCCCTTCTGCACATCGTCCCGGATCCGGTCGACAATGCGGGCGAGTTTAGGGTTTTCTGTCTGATCGACCAGCGTACGGAGCGCCCGGGTGATCATCATACCGGACTCGCTGAGATTCGCAAGCTGGCGCAAAAAGATATTACGATCCTTCACACGGATCCGTTTCATAGCCTCCCGAAGCGTGTCCTTGCTTTCTTCCTCCACCTGCTCGTCCACGCGAATGGGAAAATATCCCATTTCCCGAAGCCGTGCCACAGCCGCCCGCTTGTTTTCCGCTTCCAGCACGCCATTCACGACTTCGCCGGGGCCTTTTTTCACTTCATATTCATACCTGGGCATATACTAGGCATCCCCCTGATGAATGGGGTCTGTGTCGGCAGTCAGGCGCAGCACTTCTTCTGCCGTTGTGTCGCCGCTGTACACCCGGCGCCAGCCGGCATCGCGCAGCGTCCTCATGCCTCGCTTCATGGCTTCTTTTTTAATGATACCCGCATTGACACGCTGCAGCGTCATGTCCTTGATCGCCTCAGTGAAAGGAAGCATCTCATAAATGGCAAGCCGACCCTTATACCCGGTGTATCGGCATTGTTCACAGCCTTTTCCGCGCATAAAGCGCGCTCCTTCAAGATCCTTGTCGCTCAGATCAAATTCCGCCTTGAGCAGTTCCCGATCCGGCTCAAAGGCTTCACTACAATAGCTGCAGTTTTTCCGCACGAGCCGCTGAGCGACCGAGGCGATCAGCGTGCTGGCGATGAGAAACGGCTCGATTCCCATATCAATCAGGCGGGTGACCGCACCGGCACTGTCATTGGTATGCAGGGTGCTCAGCACCAGATGTCCGGTCAGGCTGGAGCGAATCGCCATCTCTGCCGTTTCATAATCGCGGATCTCGCCGACCAGCATGATGTCGGGGTCGTGGCGGAGCATGGAGCGCAAGCCCACCGAAAAGTCAAAACCGATTCTGGGCTGTACCTGCATCTGCGAAATGCCGGAGAGCTGGTACTCTATGGGATCCTCTATGGTCAGAATTTTCCGGTCAACCTGGTTCAACTTTGCCAAAGCGGCATAAAGCGTCGTTGTTTTTCCGCTACCAGTGGGACCGGTCACGAGAATAATCCCGTGAGGGCGGCTGATAAAGCGGTTGAACTGCTCCATATCTTCGGGAAGAAAGCCCAGCTGATCCATCGAAAGCGCCATGGATGAGCGACTCAGAATTCTGATATTCACTGTCTCACCGTGGGGCGTAGGCAGAATCGACACACGCAAATCGTAACGGTTTTCCCCGAAATTCGCCAGAATTTTCCCGTCCTGGGGAAGCCGCTTTTCCGCTATGTTCAGGTTTGCCATGATTTTTACACGGGACACAATAGCGGCATGAAACCCCCGGATGGAAGGCGGCGTCGGTGCCTGATGCAGAATCCCGTCAATGCGGTAACGCACCCGCAGACTGTCTTCAAAAGGCTCGATGTGAATATCCGTGGTATCCGACTGAATCGCTTCCAGAATAATCTCATTGACAAATTTAATAATGGAAGCATCGATGGTGTCATCGCCGAGATCCGACTCAACAGAACTCCCTTCAAGCGTGAGTACCGCTCCCTCTCCCTCGGCCTCGATCAGCATCTTCTCCATGGTGTCTGCGCCGACACCATAGAGTTCCTTGATGGCACGGGTAATCTCTGCAGGCGTTGTCACAACAGGCTCTATACGCCGTTTGAGCACCATGCGGATATCATCCAGCAGCTGCGGGCTCAGAGGGTCACTGATCGCCACCACCAATGCCGTGCCACGCTCCTCCACGGGCACAAAACCGTAATGCGTGGCAAAGCGCGCCGGCGTTTTCTGTGCGATTTCTTTTTCAATCCCCCGGCGGGACAGCATCACAAAAGGCATTTCGCAGAATTCGGCAAGCGCCTCGTACACGCTTTCCTGAGTGGCATACCCCAGTTGAGGAATCACAGCAAGCAGTGACATCCCGTTGCGCGCCGCCTCCCCTTTGGCGCGCTCCAGGCGCGATTCATCCAGAATGCCCCGGTGCACTAACAGTTTTTCAAAGGCTATTGGCTCGGACACGCACGCATTCTCCCTGGTTGTATGATTCCGGAGCAGACACTTCCCATTATTTTCAGAAAGGGCTGCCGCAATGGTCTCCGGCGCCGGACAAAGCAATAGCGCCGTTCATAGAATACGATACCACAAGAAGAGCGGAAGCCTCCAAGAAAAACCTTACTCCAGATGCGCAAGCGCTTCCCGGGCACAGTCCGCAAGAGCGAGATGACGACTCTCCGCCGCACGCCTGAAATAGTCCCGCGCCTGCTCCCGGTTCGCCAGCCGGTCGCTGTAGCAATGCCCTATTTCCAGGCAGATGCGATCCAGTGCGACAGGCTCTGTGCACATGCCCGACAGACGTTGCAGCGCAGAAGCCTGATCCGGTGCCTCACCGGATCCGTCGCTGACCAGCAGCGTCATGGCACGCAGCGCTTCTTCACCCCAAATCTCTTCCGGGTATTCGGTCAGGATGTGCTCATAGGCATGCAGTGGGGACTCAGCCCGTGCCGCCGCTTCCAGCGATGCGATTGGCTGAAAATTCAGGGGAAGTGCGGCTGACAACAGACGAAGCTGGCGGTTGCTGTCCCAGTGGCTGTTAAAAACCGGCCGGTGGCTCCGTTCCAGCTCTTTATAGCTTTCATAGGCCTTATCATACTGCTGCAGATGCGTGTACTGGATATCCGCCAGCTGCAAAAGCGCATCCGCATGGGCGGGATCATCGGGGTGGAGCTTCACTTCCTGTGCAAGACGGGCTGCCGCTTCCTGGTACCTGCCCTGATTCATGAAGTCGTGCACCGCCAGAAGCTCGTTCTGAAGCGCACTGGCGGACTGAGCCGTCCGAAGCGGGGAAGGAGTCACGGTGCCGGTACGGTTGTCCCCGGCAAGCATGAAAAAGGCGTACAGCCCGCAGCCCAGCAGCAGCGCGGAAGCCACAAAGACATAATTGATGCCCCGCCGGGAAAATACGCCTCTGCGAAGCAGTGCCTGCTCTTCAATCTGTGCGCGCAGTGCCGGCATCAGATCGCCGCACCAGTCATCCTCCTGAAGGGTGATCCGGGGTAGAAAGGCTTTCAGACTTTCGAACTCCTGCGCCAGCTCGGGATGCCGCTCCACAAGCAGCTGCAGCTTGTGTTCCTCAGCCTGAGAGAGCGGCTCATACAGCGCCTGGGCCATGAGGGGCCCGGCAGCACGGCGGGCACGGCGCAGAGAAAGAATAGAGACCGGATCAAAGAAAAATAATTTCATTCAGAACATACTCCGCAAAAAACATATCCACCCGCTTTGAAGCCCGGCACGCCTACCGATCCGGCTCCAGCGGCTTCAAATGGGTGCGCATCTTCTGCACCGCGCGAAATAAATGCACTTTGACACAGCCTACACTGCAATTCAAGTCTTCAGCAATTTCCGCCAAAGAACTTTCTTCAAAGTGACGGGCAACAAACACTTTGCGCTGCATGGGTGACAAATGGACAAGCCCTTTTCTGATATGGGCTTCCAGCTCATGCAGTTGTGCCAGCGACTGGGAATCGACGGCAGGCGCAATCAGCGGCGTTGCAGCCGTACCGGAGAGAAAACCCTCATCCAGACTCTCATGGTGCCGACGCTTGCGGCTTCGTACCAGATCAATGGCCTGATTGGTCGTCAGCCGGGTCATCCAGGCAAGAAAGCCTCCTGTCGGTTTCCACGCCGCTATTTTGGTATAGACTTTCATCAGTGCCTCCTGAACCACATCCAGCGCATCTTCGCGGTTTCCCGTGATGCGGTAGGCGGCACCATAGAGGCGGCCCTGATAACGCCGGACAATCTCCTCAAAGGCCTGCGCATCGCCGTTACGAAAAGCGAGACCAAGCGCTTTGTCGTCCAGTGATGCGTAGTTGTCGGCGCGATCGGTTTCCATTGGGAGGAACGCCCTCTTCTTGCAAAAGGTTTACAAATGCGGTTTTATGCGGTGAACGGCATGCAGAACCATCAAAAACAAATCCTTCTCTCCTACAGTATATTCCCGGAGAGGGACTTTTGTTTCATTTCTTTTCCATATGCCCGACAAATCCCGATAAAAAATGAAATGTATTTGCCTTTCCGCATGTTTACGGAAAAGAACGCAGACGAAACCGAAGCATCGACTCCGGAGGGCGGGTGCGTGTATAATGAATAATCAACGGGGAAATGCGTCTGAATTGGTAGATGAAAAGATCGTGGGCGGTGCTGCTCCGCAACAAAAAAGGAAGTTGGATATGAAAAAAACTGCTATCTGGTGTCTTACTCTGCTGCTGGGAGCCGGGATGCTTCTTTCCCTGAGCGGATGCGAAACGTATGGAGGAGCGGCAGGACTCGGAGCCGGCGTTGGCGCTCTGGCAGGAGGTGTCATCGGTCATCAGAGCGGACATGCTCTGGAAGGTGCCGCCATCGGTGCCGCTCTCGGTGCCGCAACCGGTCTTATTGCCCATGACATCAAAGTCAAAAAAATGCGGAGCAGAGAAGAGACCGCCGCAACATACAACTATCAGCCCGCACAGGGTGAAATGCTGACCCTGGAACGCAGCGAAATCCTGCCTGCAACCGTGCGCCCCGGCGAAAATGCGGATGCTAGCATTCAGTATGCGCTGCTGGGAACCGGCGGGAGCATTCAGGTCAGCGAGCAGCGGAGCCTCCTGCAGAACGGCGCCCTTGTTGCTGATGTATCCTCCCACTCATTCACCCGTGAAGACGGCACCTGGGTCAGCACACAGCCCTTCCGTGTGCCCTCCAATCTGCGGCCCGGAACCTACACTATCGTAACGACAGTGCGTACCGCACGTTCCGCCATCAGCGGACAGGCCTCCTTCACCGTTCTGTGAGTCTTTATTGAACCTCTGAAATTGTCCAAGACCGCCCGAACAAATCCGGGCGGTCTTTTTTATCAGTACGCACAATAAAGTCTGAAAGAAGAATCCTTGTACTTTCCCCGGTCAATGCGCCATAATTCTGTGGACAACTTCGGGAGAATCCTGTTATGAAAAAACGCTTTTATTTTCCTGTGCTGCTGCTCACCTGTCTGGCGCTGATACACGGATGCGCTACCTGTAAAAATGAGAGCACCGGCCAGACGGCACAGTCTTTTAAGAGTGTCGTGCAAAAAGAGGTGGAAATTCACTACCTGCTCCACTTGCCCGAGGGCTACGAGAACAGTCTGGAGCCGGCGCCGCTGCTCCTCTTCCTCCATGGTGCCGGTGAACGGGGCAGCGATCTCGAAAAGGTCACCCGTCATGGACCGCCCGCACTGATCGCAAGAGGAGAATGGAATCAGCCCTTCATTGTCGTATCGCCGCAATGTCCCGCCGATGCCTGGTGGACGGACGGTCTGCAGACCGACACGCTGGAAGCACTGCTGGATCATATCGAAAAAAATTACCGGGTAGACAAAAACAGAATCTATGTTACCGGGCTGAGCATGGGCGGATTCGGCACCTGGAGGCTTGCCACGGAGAACCCGCAGCGTTTTGCAGCCATTGCGCCCATCTGCGGCGGCGGAGATCCCTTCCACGCCAAACGCATTAAAGAGCTGCCTGTCTGGGTTTTCCACGGCGCCAAAGACGATGTGGTGCCGATTCTCAGCTCCGAGATAATGGTGAACGCCCTGAAACAGGTCGGAAATGATGTGAAGTTCACGGTGTACCCCGATACGGGCCATGATTCCTGGGTCGCCGCCTACGACACCCCCGAGCTCTGTGAGTGGCTCCTGCAGCAGAAACGCAGCGGAAAATAAGGAGAGCTCAGCAGGAAAAAGAGAGCTTTATACAAAAAAGATACGGAATTAAGGAGTATTTTTACCGCCTGAGTGCGACCGTAAGACAAAAGTTTTCATATGTAAACAATGCAGTTTTGTGTTCGACAATAACAATCATTGTAAACAGGGGAGTTACATCATGGAAAACAAAGCTGGTACGACAAGAATTGATCTCAAAGTCCTGTGGAAGGCTTTGACCGATGAAGAAAAAGAAAGAGCGTGTCAGGATTTTTGGGAAGATCCGGATCGAGGGACTGGTCTGATCCACTACGTTTATGACCACCTTTCGCAAATACTTCATTTTCGTGAAAAATACCTTAAAAAACGCTCACTTGAAGAAAAAACCCGATTTCTTTTCAAGTTTATTCTCCGTCCCTCTTTAGAACCTGCCTTGGACGCTGCATTGCGAAGCTGGCTGCTTGCTCACCACCGCAGCATGATTTGCTCCTTTTTGGATAGCCTTGGGATTCCTCATGAAAATGGACTGATCAACGACGATCCTTCACCTCCTGATTCACAGGCTTTCTCTGCTTGCATTCAAAAACTGCTTTCCGCTTATGAACCTCGCATTGTTTGCATCTATATCGGATACCTTGTTCTTACCGGGGACGATACACCCTGGGCGACATTGCCAAAAGCCGTCGAGGAGCTTCCTCTTGATTTTGCTGAACACCTGTCGCAAAAGATTGGCACGCAGGAAGTTGTAGAGCCGACCGTTGAAGAAGAAGAAAAGGAACCGGAAAGAACCAGTAGCTTCACAACACTTGATCACCTGCTTATAAAAACGATGGTAGCCTCCGCTCTGCAAGTTGACCATGCCCTTCCCGAAGAGCATGTAGAACATCTGATAGACGAAGTAGTCGAACTGAATGTTGAACGAAAGCATTCTTTTTTTCATCGCGGCTTTTTCAACGCTCTTTTCAACCGTGAAATGGCTTTTGATTTTCCCGGTGCCAATGACGAACGGCGCAGCTGGTACTTCTGTGGTGCTTTTATGGGATATTTACGAGGAACGGATAAAGAGAAATGCCGAAATCTGCTGATAAACCAGATATCCATTGTGCAGGAGCTTGTTAATAATCGGGCATTAGAATGCGGTGCCATGCTCCTGCCATATGTTTATCCGATTTTATTAAAAGACCGAAAATTTGACCTGCTAAAGATTTGGCTGCTTCAGCATATTTTCGGTTTATGGCCTACTGAACGTGAGCGATTTTTATTACATGTTTATCATGATGCAGCCCGGATGCTTCGGAGAGGAGCTTCCACTGAAGCCGGATTATTACTGGAAACATTAAATAAAATTGTTTCAAAGTATGAAAAACTTGATTCGGACTTTGTAAACCAAATTGAACCTTTAATTGCACGGAAACAAGGGCAGGCATCTCAGCTAGAAGGAAAGTTCGCAGCAGCGCAAACATTATTTTCTAAAGCGCTTGAAAAACTGGATAAAGAAAATGCAGCCAATACGCTTGCCGACCTCGGTCTCGTATCCGGAGGGTTCAGGTCTTTAAAATCAATCCTGCCAGCAGGAAACATGGCAGATACAAAAGGAATAGCCAACTCTCTTGCTAAAGGAAAAGATTTTTATCTGCAGGCAATCGACCAGTATGGCACTCTGGCAACAAACGCTCATTTTTGTATGGGTATTTTATATTTTGTCGGCGCTGAACAATGTGAGGAAAAGTGTGCTCATCATTTGCAGATAGCATTGGACGGAATGCTGCAAAAGCATAAAATATACAATGAGAACGGCCTTGTAGACTGGACACGCTTTCTGCTAGGCATCGCCCTTTTAGAAGTGATGGATCCTGCAAATCTGCAAAATGCCATTGAGTCCATACAGCATAATCTCGAAAACAAAATTCAATACCCGATGTGGCTTTGGGAAAAAGTACTGGAGTCGCTCAAAGCATTTGATGTACCTGACACAATAGAAGACGTAGCCCACAGACTTTTTCAAAAAAGAAATAACGAAGCATTTCAAACTCTGTGGTCCACTGGATTTTATACAATAGGTGCAGTGCAGAAGCCTTTTTTTGAGTGGATCAAAAAGAAAAAAGAAGCGACTTTTGAAAAATGGGGCGATCTTGAAACACTTTTCCACGCTGCAAGAAAACAGGAAGCGATCGAGCTCTGCGAAACTATACTCGATTTCATGGAAATTGAGGCTCAGGCAGAACAGCATTGTCGTTTGCTATTCATCGAATTTTTAGAAAAGAATCCTTTACTACAGCCTATATGGAACGAAAGTGACATTAATGCATTGCTGGTACGACTCTATGAGCTGAACGGCAATTTTATTGATGCGGCACCCAAACTACGTAGCGCTTTTTTTCAATGCAGAGACGGCGGCGAAGCGCATCAGATTCAGGAAGCCAGGCAAATTATTCAGACATTGCAAGATTACGGATTAGGGGAAGACTACTGGAAAGATCTGCATCAATGCCTCAGCGGTCTTGAGCAGAAGCAGATACAGATGCAGGAAACAGAAAATACGTTAAGAGCGGGTTCCGTAATCCATGTTTTATACATTGGCGGTAATGAGATCCAAACTGCATATAAAGACTCCATTCAGGAGGAAATTCGCCAAAACTATCCGGGGCTTAAATGTAAATTCCTTTTTCCGGGATGGAACACAAACTGGCAAAAAGACTTTGACGAGGCAAAGCCTTATATCGCAGAGGCAAATGTTGTTGTCATTAATAAACTAATCAGAACGCATTTAGGCAGGGCGTTGCGAAAACATTGCGGAAGCAGCCACCCCTGGATTTCCTGCTGCGGCAGAGGGAGACACTCCATCCAAAACCGTATCATTGAGGCAGCGCAATGGGCTTGTACTCTGAATAAATATAACTGATCCAAAACAGCGCAAAAGAACAAAAGCACATAGATAATCAGGAGAGCGTGCATAAAACAGCATTTAAGAACGCTCTAGGAGGAATACTCAGAAAATGACACAAAAGAGCTGGTACTATGCAAAAGAAGGCGAAGCTGTCGGACCGATTTCCAGGGAGGAATTAATCGATCTTTTAAAAACCGGGGCGCTGACTCATGACACGCTAGTTTTCTCACCGCCAATGACAGACTGGCAGGAAGCCTCAACCATTCAGAAGTTGATGCGCGCGGTGCTGCCGCCTGTTCCGCCTCTCCCGGCCCAAACATCGCGGACACTTACGGGCCCGCCCCCTCTTCGGGCTGTTCAGATCAATCCGGAGCCGCAAAAATCCGTCGGTTTTTCTCCAGCGCCGGAACAGCCCTGGACACAGGAGCCACCTTTTGCTTCGCTTCAGGAAAGCATCTCTGTCTTCGTAAAAGTATTTCTGTTCTGCACTATTTTTTTCGGGCTGGGCATGGGACTGGTTTACGGGGATCTGGCTGCCGGAATGGTTGCCGGTGTCTTATTTGGTTTAATCATGGCGTTTATTAGCACGGGCATGCAGGTAAAAGGGGCAATGGCTGTACGTTCAGGTAAAACCATGCCCGGAGAACAAACAAGAGGCGTGCATCAGATACGCATTGTGCAGATAAACCTTGGAATACAGGACAGTTTCAACTAGTGCCTGATTGCATTACAGGCTTTAGACAAATGCCGGGTTCAGAGCCAGAGCCTGCCTCAAAAATATATCTTGGCCCGGACAGGTTTTACCACGAAATCCTTCGGGGAAAAAATTGAAATCCACCTTCCATGCATAACCCCGCATTTAACGCAAGTTCATATTTCCAGTAAGCCGCTCATACCAACGACTATTGTAGACGCCGGTAAAAACGCCGCTAACGTGGAAACGATTGCTTCCTGTCTTAGACCATTTTGAAAGAGCCGATCCTCACAAAAAAAACAGCGCCCGGCGCCAATACATATGATTCCGGGCACAACTTTCTTGTAAGGAACCGTGTTCAGTTTTCCGCGTAATACGAATCGGAGGTTTTTCCGTGGAAAACATGGCAGATCACCCCCGCACTATGAGTGGCTCCTGCAGCAGAAGCGCAGTGGAAAATAAGGAGAGCTCAGCAGTCCAAAAAGTCCTTTATGCAAAAGAATAAAAGCACATAGATAATCAGGAGAGTGTGCATAAACTATAATTAGTAATTGCCGGCTGGCGCGGATGTCTCCGCTGATTCTTGGTTTGACGCTCGCTCTTCTCACTTTGCCGGTGGCGTTTCTCGTCGCATCGTTCCTTGGTGCGGGGATGCTCACTGCGCCCGGCTTGCTCATGGTTGTCCTGTACGCCTGGGTCTGGCTGCGCTTACGGCCCAAGCAGTTCATCGTGCATCAGGACGGGCTTGACGTCCTCTGGCCTCTGAAGCGCGTCCAAATTCCCCGCGCCGACATTTCGAGCGTACGGCTGATCTCCCGGCAGGATCTGAAAAATGAGATCGTCCGGGGTGTGCGGATCGGTGCCGGAGGACTCTGGGGCAGCTTCGGTTGGCTCTGGACCAGGCGCCGGGGTGTCATTCAAATGTATGTCTCACGCACCGATAACTTCGTATGGATCGAGTGTGCCGGCGCGCGACCGTGGCTTATCACCCCGGAACAGCCCGAAGCCTTCGTTCGGGCGTTGTCACGGTAGCCCGGGCCGGGCATAAGCATACAAGTTACCGGCTCAATAGTCGGAGGTCCAGCCACGCCTCTCCGCGGATGTTGCCGCAACCAGAACACCACCAAAGCAAATGTAATGTGCCTTAGTTGTTTACTTCCCAGCCTTTATCGTCATGTCCTCACCGGGCGCATTTTTCTTTTAAGGAACCGTGTTCAGTTTTCCGAGTAATACGAATCGGAGGCTTTTCCGCGGAAAACACGGTAGATCACCACCGTATAGGCAAGAACCACAGGCATACCCACAAGCGCAATGATCAGCATCGCCTGCAGGGTGCGGGGCGTGGAGGAGGCGTTATAGGCTGTGAGGCTCCAGGCTGGATCCAGGCTGGATAATGCCATGTTAGGATACAGCCCGACAGCCACCGAAGCAATATAAGCAAGAATTACGAGAGCGCTCCCGATAAAAAACAGACCGCTCTTCTGTCCTGATGCGCTGCGGATTGAAAGAACAAATCCACCCGCCATCACAAGAATAGCAAGCCAGTAAAAGAGTCCGCCGGAAAAGAGATGCTTCGCCTGCAGACCCAGCATGACCAGCAGCAGAACAAAAACCACCGCCGAAGCAACAGCCATTTTTTTGCCGTGGCCGAGCATGCGCTGCTGCAGCGCACCATCCGTTTTCATACTCATATAAGCGGCGCCGTGCATGGTAAAAAAAGCGATCCCCACAACACCGCCGATCAGCCCGGTCGGGTTCAACAGCCCGAAAAAGCCGCCCGTATAATCGCCCTCGGCAGAAATGGGCAGTCCGCGCATAATATTGGCAAAAGCAACACCCAGCAACAGCGCCACAATAAGACTGCTCGCACCGAAAACAATACCCCATATTTTCTTTGCCGCCGGCGAATGCACATGCGCACTGAATTCCATGGACACAGCCCGCAGGATCAGCGCATAAAGCACCAGCATGAGCGCCAGATAAAATCCGCTGAAAACAGCGGCGTAGACTTTCGGAAAAGCGGCGAAAAGAGCACCGCCTCCGGCAAGCAGCCACACTTCGTTGCCATCCCACACAGGCGCAATGGCACTCATACAGGTACTGCGCTCTTTTTCGTCCCTGCTGAACAGGCTCAGAATACCGGCACCAAGATCAAAGCCGTCCAGCACGGCATACCCGCCGAAAAGAACACCTATCAGAATATACCAGCTTGTATTGAGATCCATCGTCAGTCTCCTTCTTTCGCCGGGAACAGAGCGGCTTCTTTCTGTACCATGCGCGCAAGAAACCAGAGATACGCAACAAGAAGCAGCGTATAGAGTGCGGTAAACATAATCAGTGAAAAGAGAATATGCGCTCCGGGAACAGTTCTGGAAATAGCGTCGGAGGTACGGAGCACGCCATAAACAATCCAGGGCTGCCGTCCCACCTCGGCGGCAATCCAGCCCAGCTGATTGGTGAAAACAGGCAGCGGCGCCGCCAGCACAAGACAATAAAGGAACCAGCGCTGTTCAAAGAGCTTCCGGCGCCAGAGCTGCAGCACGCCCCAGCCTGTCAGCGCAATAAAGAAAGTGCCCAGCCCCACCATAAGATGGAAAGCGGTGAAGGGCAGAAAGAGCTGAGGCAGATCTTCCGGCGGAAAATCGTTCCGCCCCGGCACATGCGTGTCGAGACTTCCGCCAACGAGCAGACTCAGCAGCCCGGGCGCACGAACTTCCCCGATAATTTTATCGCCCACAGGAATGCCGAAGAGAAGAAGAGGCGCGCGGGTCTGTCCTTCCATGAGTCCTTCAAAACTTGCCAGCTTGGCAGGCTGGTGCTCCGCCACCTGCACGGCATGCCAGTGACCGAAAGGAAAGAGCTCCGCTGCCGCGGCAATGAAACCCACAATCAGCGCCAGTGTAACGGTAAGGCGTGCCTTCTCATTTTTACTGTTCTTAATGAGCAGCCAGGCGGAAACACCTGCCATAAAGAAAGCACCGGTAATTACAGCCGCCGTGAATGAATGAAAAAACCGGGGCAGCATGGACGGGCTGGTCACCGCTTCCCAGAAGGAAGTCAGCTCCGCTCTGCCGTTCTGCAGCACATAGCCCGACGGTGTCTGCTGCCAGGAATTGGCGACGAGGATCCAGAAAGCGGACAAGGTCGAACCGAGGGCAACCATGAAAGCGGAAAAGCATTGCGCTGCTGCGGATATCCGGCCTCTGCCGAAGAGGTACAAGCCGAGGAAAGCGGATTCGAGAAAGAAGGCCAATACAGCCTCCGCCGCCAGCGGTGCACCGAAAATATCACCGACAAATTTCGAATATTCCGCCCAGTTTGTGCCGAACTGAAACTCCATGGTGATCCCTGTGGCAACGCCCAGCGTAAACGTCAATGCCAGCAGGCGTGCAAAAAAAGCCGCAGCGCGGGCATAAACTTCTTTCCCTGTTTTCCAGGATCCTGTCTCAAGAATAACGAGCAGCCACGCCAGCCCGATTGTAATAGGCGGAAAAATGAAGTGAAAACAGATGGTGGCGGCAAATTGAAGACGCGCCAGCAGAATCGGATCTAATTCCATAGCATTTTTTTCCTCGATTGAGTCAGGGAGACCTATAAGTTTTCCCGCAGCCAGTATGCCCACATCAGCCTCTTACACGCTCCAGTATTGAAAGACGCTTCCTTGTCCCTGACAGTACAGCAGACACGCATTCCTCAGACAAAAAGGCTGGCTCTTACTTTGTACATACTTTACACTATTGCTCTTTTGCTTGCAAAACGGAATAATTCCGCTGCTGCAGCACCGATATGCTCCGGTCTGAATCCTTAGTCACCGCTGTTTACCTCTTACTAAAATTAATCTCTTGCGATATTTGTGAAAGTTATGCCATAATAAAGGCGCATTAAACGCTGTTTTCCCGGGGTTTGTTCATCAGCTGTCCGGCTTTTTTTTTGCGCTTGCGGAGGCTTTTTTTGTGTCTGCTGAAGTAGATGCCCCGTGGTTCGCCAAGTGTGTTATACTTCGGTAATATGGAGGTTTTCTGTTAGTTTTTTCTTTGCGCCCTTCTTTGACGCGGTCTTTTGTTTTGAATTTTCACCCCAGTAAACAGTGTTAACAGGAATCTGACGCTATGCAGCAACCGTCCTGCGAGCAAATCGCTGAGTTCATCAACAGCAATCTGGATACCATTGTTCAGGATTGCAGTGCTCAGATTACCCCTGACCAGACGGGTAAATTAAGGGATTTAGTGGCGGACTGGGTCAGGAATCTGCTTAACTCTCTGCAGGGCAAATCCTATCGCGCCGGAGAATGGGCATCGCACTTTTCCTCAACAGCACGGGAGATGGGGCTGTCCAGTCCGGAAGCCTTCACGTTGCTGGACAAATTCCGCATTTCCCTGACCGGAGCATGTAAGCAGTTTCAGCCACAGCACACGGAAACGGAAATCCGCATCTGCCTTTTCGAAGCATCGGAAATTTTTAAAAATCATCTGGTGGAATATTATCTTCATCAGGCAGACGAAGAAGCGGCAGCCGGACTCCGCAAGCAGAAAGCAGCGCTGGAGGCCTCGGCAAGCCCCATGGCTGTGCTGGACGAACAGGGGCGCATCGAAATTGCCAACCGCGAAATGTGCCGTCTTTTAAAGACCGGCTCCGACGCACTGACAGGCACGGATTTTTACAGTTATTGCACCGAGGAGACAGCTGCACTCCTGCGTGCCTCCCAGCGAAAGAAGACCTCTTCCCAGCAGCCGTTAACCGTAGATGGCAGCCTGAAATTTACCCGCACTGAATTAAACAGCCGCTTTAATCTGCGCCCCGTTTTTGATACTGCCGGACACCGCAGTGGCACTGTTGTATGTCTGCTGCCGGAAAGCAGGCCTACAGAAAACGTGGAAGTGGGCATACAGTATCTGGAAGACCATATTTTAACGCTGCTCTCTTTGCCCGTCCAGGTAGTAGCCGCCGACCGCACCATCCTTTACAATTCAGAAGAACTGCTTAAACTTTCTCTTCCCGGATATGACAGTTCGCAGCCAATCTGCTGCTACCTGAAGCAGCATCAGCGCGGTTCCGAAGACTACTGGTTCTGCAAGACCCTTTTTGAGCAGGGGCATTTTCACTGGGAAGAAATCCATTTTGAATGCGACGGAGAAACCCGCTGGTTTCACATGCTGAACTTTCCGCTCACGGACGGCACGGGCAGTATCGTGCGCATGGTTACCTGTGTTTACGACACAACACGGCGCCGCCAGATTCAGAAGCAGATGGAAAGCCATCTGATTCAGCAGCAGCGCAGCTCACTCGTCTCCCAGATCGCTGTCACTGTAGCGCATCAGCTGCGCAACCCGCTCAGCGTCGTATTGGGCTTTGCGGAAATGCTTTCCAAGGGACTGCCCCCGGATCAGTACTCCGAAGCAGTGAACCGTATCCACCGCAACAGCCTCCGCTGCAAAGATATTGTGGAAAACCTTCTGGACTTCGGTAAAGGCACGCCGCTGGAACGACGCCCCGTCGATTTTGAAAATCTCATTCAGAAAACAGTGCGCATACGCCTGACCCCGGCGCAGGATCGCCTGATCGAGTGGCGTTTTTCCGGAAAACCGACGCCGGTGGAGTGCGTGCCCGAACAACTGGCGCAGGTAGTACACAGTCTGCTGCAGAACGCTTTGAAAGTGGCACATACCCGTATCCTTTTTTCTGTAGAAGTCAAAGGCTATTTTGTGCGGCTCCGCATCGTCGATGACGGGCCGGGCATCCCCATCAGCGACAGGGAACGTGTTTTTGAGCCTTTCTATACATCCCACCGGAAAGAAGGCGCGGTGGGACTCGGGCTCAGTCTCGCCCGCGCCCTTGCCAATGATTACGGCGGATCACTCACTATCTCAACACCCGGTGCTGAAGAGCCACAGGGCGCCTGTTTTATTTTTCAGCTGCCTTTGCTGTCGGAACCGAACCACCCGGAAGAAAAACAGGCACCTGAAACGAATATCAGCGGGAACGAGCATCAGATTCTAATCGTTGACGACAATGCCGACCTGCGCGATCTGCTGACTACGACGCTGTACAACCGAGGTTTCCAGGTAACCACTGTCACCTCCGGTATGGCGGGACTAGAAAAACTGAAGCAGCAGCACTACGACGCAATCATTCTGGATTTTCTGCTTGAAGGATCGCTCACCGGCCGACAGATCTATGAAGAAATTCAGGCAAGCCATCCTGAGTTTGCAGACAAAGTACTTTTCATCACAGGGGATATGCTGACCTATCAGACACGCCTCTACCTGGAAAGCACACATCGGCCCGTGCTGGAAAAACCATTCCTGATGACAGATTTTCTTTCTGCAATCGCCAAAATAATCCAAGACTGACCGTACCTCAGGAACGGGCTCATCATAACCTGACAGAAGGAGGCTGCGCCTGTGTCTTCCCCCATGCGAATACTGTTTCTGGCTTTAACTTCTGCTGTGGCTTCTTTTTCCCTCCTTGCCGAAGAACAGCGAATCCCGGCGGAAAAAGTACTTGCCCTGACCCCTTCCGAAACGAACCCGCGTAATTCCGAAGGCGATTTTATCGCCCTTGCCGACGGCACACTTCTTTTTATTTACACCCGATTTTCAAGCGGGGCAGATGATTTCGATGCCGCCTGTCTGGCATCACGCCGCTCCGAAGACGGCGGCGCCACCTGGAGCACTGAGGATGAAATTGTTCTCGAAAACGAAGGGCAGCGCAATGTAATGTCTGTATCACTGCTTCGTCTTGAGAGCGGCGAAATTGCCCTGTTTTATCTCCGCAAGAACGGTGCGCAGGACTGTCGCCCCTGCATGCGCGTGTCCCGGGACGAAGGCAGAAGCTGGAGCGATGCCGTCGAATGCATCCCTGAGCCCGTCGGTTATTATGTGGTGAACAACAGCCGGGTCATTCAGCTGCGTTCCGGACGGCTGGTCATACCTGCGGCAATCCATGCGCTTCATGGTGCACCGTTTAAAGAGCGAAGTACTGCCGTCTGCTTTCTTTCCGATGATGCAGGAAAAAACTGGTACCGCTCCGACAGTGAACTGACTGCGCCGGAACAGGCACGTGCCGGATTTCAGGAACCCGGCATCGTGGAGCTGCCCGACGGTACCCTGCTGATGCATTTGCGAAACGATCTGGGGGTCTTTTATGAATCCCGTTCGGGCGACGGCGGAACAACCTGGTCCGATGCTGTACCTACAACGCTCAAAACACCTGTTTCCCCGGGCACCTGCGTGTTGATCCCCGGCTCAGAGCGGCTCCTTCTTCTCTGGAACGATCACTCACAAATCGAAGAGGCGCTCGCCGGCAAGCGAACGCCTCTTACATTGGCTGTATCAGATGACGGTGGCAGACATTGGCACAGCACCCGCCTGATTGAAGACAATCCGGCAGGGTGGTACTGCTATACGGCCGCCCGGTTCACAAAAACCCACTTGCTGCTCGGATACTGCGCCGGAGACACACGATCCATGCCGGGGCTTTCCCTGACACAGATCACCTGTATCGCCCTGACTGATCTCGCCGCTCTCTAATCGGTTCCGGCGTTACGCCAGACTTTTTCGGTTTGCCCACACTTTTTCAAACGCATCGCCGTACTGCTCCACCAGCTCCGGCTGGTCGGAAGTCCAGTAAGGAAGCTGGATCGCCTGACGGTTCGCCTGGTCGCACCCGGGCACCGCGTCGGGCAGCACAGGCATCTGCCGCCAGTACTTGGATTCGCCGAATATCGGATAGGTGTGGAGCAGCGTCCAGGTGAAGGCGGTCACGTCAACACCCTCCGCCTGCAGTGCGGCAATGGCATTTTCTCTGGACATGCCCGCTTTGGCCTCGTCAATAAAGAGCATATTCTTGGAATAGAAAACACGCTCGATTCCCTCACGGACATATTGCGTTGTCAGACCGGGAAGCTGGGTGATGCGGTCGTTCAGTTTCTTCATCTGTGCCTTGCCTGCCGCATTGCGCTCTTCCAGTTTTTCCAGCTGGAATTTGCCCAAAATGGCGGCAACCGGATGAATACGCAGCTTCGAGCCGAAAGCGGTGCCCTGATATTTGCGGTAGGGGCTGTCATCGGGGAACGTGTTGGGCAGCTCATAGTTGCCGTAGGTTACGGCACGCTCAAAATCGCCGCGGTCCTTGTACATCGCCATGCCGCCTTCAATGGCGGGCAGCGGCTTGGAACCCTGGAGGCTGAAGCCCGCCATGCGTCCCCAGTTGCCGATCCGCACACCATTCACTTTGGCTCCGTGCGCATGGCTGGCATCTTCCAGCACAATCAGATCATGCTCTTTGGCAAAAGCGGTAATGTCATCCATTTCGCAGGGCAGCCCGAACCAGTGCACAGCGAGAATGGCGCGCGTTTTTCCGGTGAGCCGTTTCGCACAGTCCTCCAGATCCAGATTCATGGTATAGGGGTTCACGTCCACAAATACAGGAACCAGATCAAAGAAGCGCATGGGCACCACCGGGAACCAGGTGCTGTAATTCGCCACAAGTACCTCGCTGCCCGCCGGAAGGTCCAATGCGAACAGCATGGAGGTCAGCGCACTGGTGCCGTTAAAATGCGCTTTTGTGAAGGGGCAGTCATGGAACACTTTCCACGCCTCTTCAAATTCGGCAATCGGGCCGTAGCCGGGATCCTTCAGGAGAGCAGTCACCGCTTCTATTTCTTCGGATCCATAAATCGGCCAGCGGGTGGATCCTTCAGCGGAAGCGGTAACCGCCTTGGCACCGCCTTTCAGCGCAAGCGCTTCCGCTGCCTGAGCATTTCCAGAGGTCATTGCGCCTCCCAGATAAAAACCGGCACCTAATGCGCCCGTTGTCTTCAAAAAGTCCCGGCGCGTCGCCTCCGTATGCGTGTGTTTCTTTTCCACGACTCAGATCTCCTGTTTTTCGTTGTAAAAAATGCCGAATGCACCTTTCATAGAGTCTTTTCATTCTACCCGCGACAGGCAACAGGTGTCAATAGGCTGGCAGCACGGATCCATGACGCTGCGTTCGGACGCCACCGAAGAACGCGTGCAGTCTCTCCGATTTCTATCGCATGACCTCTCTCGTTCTGATATGCTACACTACTTATGATAACCCACAGGAAAGAATGATTGTGAACAAAAGCCTGCGCATCCTCTTCGTCGCTTCCGAGCTGACACCGCTTATGAGCACCGGCGGTCTTGCCGAAGTGGCCGCGGCTCTCCCGCCCGCATTACAGCATGCAGGGCATGATGTACGCATTGCGCTGCCCTGTTACCGGCAGATTCCTCAGGAGGCGCGAGGCGTCGTTATCACCGCCTGCGAAGCCTCTGCAGACGGATATGCCCGCCGGGGCGCACTGCGTCGCACTGTTGTACCCGATACTTCCATCCCCCTTTATCTGGTGGAACATGAGGATTTTTTCGGAAGAGACGGAGCCTATGGGAGCGGCTCCTATGAATATACGGATAACGGAGAACGCTTCTCCTTTTTTTGTCGTGCGCTTTTGGATGCGCTGGAAAAGATTGACTGGCAGCCCGATATTATTCACTGCAATGACTGGCAGACGGCCGCCCTCCCCATTTTTCTGAAAACACAGCTGCAGGCACGCCCCTTCTGGCAGCGGACCGCTTGCCTGCTGACCATTCATAATCTGGCCTTTCAGGGCAGGTTCAATCCGGTTCATATGCCCGGTACCGGGCTTGATATGGCGCTTTTTCATTCCGGACTGCTGGAATATGAGGGCGATGTCAATCTGCTGAAAGGGGCTATTATCCTCTCCGACCAGATCAACACGGTCAGCCCGCGGTATGCACAGGAAATCCAGACGCTGGAATACGGTGCCGGGCTGCACGAGATTCTGGCAAGCCGCCACGATGACCTGCACGGCATTCTGAATGGCGTCGACTACAGCGTGTGGCATCCTTCCCGGGATCCCCTCATCGCTGCGCCTTACACCCAGGATAATCCGGAAGGAAAAAAACTTTGCAAGCAGGCGCTTCAGGATACCTTCCTTCTCCCGCGCAGTAACGTGCCGCTCTTTGGTATCGTGAGCCGGCTCCACTGGCAGAAAGGGATTGATTTAATCGTCGATGCGCTGGAACAACTGGTTCAGCAGGATTTACAGATCGCTATTCTGGGATCAGGAGACGGAGCGCTGGAAGCCAGAATTAACGATGCAGTACGGCGGCACCCCGATAAAATTGCTGTATTTCTCGGGTTTGATGCATCGCGCGCCCATGCCATTCAGGCAGGAAGCGACTTTCTGCTCATGCCCTCCCGATACGAGCCCTGCGGGCTGAGTCAGCTGTACGCCCTCGCCTACGGCACCATTCCCATCGTTCGCCGTACGGGCGGGCTGGCGGATACCGTAAATCCCTGGCGGCCCGGCATGCCCGATACCGGAGAAGCCACCGGCATTTCTTTTGTACCGCTGACACCTCAGGCGCTGTATCGCAGTGTAAAAAAAGCGCTGGTTCTCTATCAGGACGGGGCAAGTTTGCGGCAGATGCGCCAAAGAGCCATGGCTATGGATTATTCCTGGGAGAGATCCTGCAAAGACTATATATCCCTCTATCGTCGGTGTCTGGAAAAGAAGCAGTACTCATGAATTCTTTCGAAATCATTACGCACAGCCCGGAAGAAACTGAAGTGCTGGGCGAAAAACTCGCCGCCCTGCTGCCCCGCGGAACTGTCGTTGCTCTTTATGGCGATCTTGCCACCGGAAAAACCTGCCTGACCAGAGGGTTAACCCGGTTCTTTTCAAAGAATGCTCAGGTGCACAGTCCCACCTTTACCCTGGTGAATGAATACGGGGAGGACCCGGTTCTTTATCATCTGGATTTGTATCGGCTCCAGGGCGAAGAGGAGCTGCTCAGTCTGGGGTATGAGGACATAATCGAATCAGGAGGGATATGCCTTATCGAGTGGGCGGATCGTGCCGTCTCTTTCCTGCCTCCGGACAGGCTGGACATCTTTCTGGAACATGCCGGCGGTGATACTCGAATACTGCGCTTCGAAGCAGGGCGAGTGGCTGACCCTCTGGCAGCAAAACTCCTGACATTAATCAGTTAATCCGTCTGCACACCGATCTTGTTTTGCAGCCAGACCCCTACTCTGGAATAATTTACACAATTCTTATCGTTACAGCAGCTGTGTTGACACAACCTTACAGATGACACCGCTGTCTGCAGTGCAAACACTTTCAGTCAATGTATGCCCCGAAAACAAAAAGCGGGCCTCCCCCTTTTTATCGGAAATTCCTTTGTTCAAAACAGAAGTTGTGCTATAATTTAGTGTAAAGAAGTGTCTTAGTGCTTTTAATTTAAGGATTGAAAACAATTTTGACATGAAATTGTGCAAAGGATGGGCGAAACTGTGAGCTCTATCAAAAAATTCTTTACAAAGCATGCAATGCAGATCAGGGGTTTTACGCTGGTCGAAATTATGTTTGCCATGGGCATCTTTATATTGCTCATGTGGTCTGTTGCACATAGCCTTGTTTACTCCTATGCTGTTCTCGAAATTCAGGAGCAGCGCAACACCGCACTTGCCAGCTGTCAGGCTGTACTTGCAGCCATGCGGGAACTTTCGTACAACACGCAAGAAAGTGCTGACTGCACCGGCGGCAGGCCTGTATTTCCCTGCGTACTCCTCAATTACTCCAATAGCTTTCCTGAAACGCTGGAGGGAGCCTCGGCTGCTGTCCTCAACCAGTACGGTTCTTTTTTTACCCTGCGCGAACAGCAGTTTCAGCTGGAAATGCGGGATGACGATGGCGCCCCTGCACAGACAAGCGTCGTTGCGGCAATGAATACAAATCCTGTTTATGTAACGGTGACCACCACCTGGCTGGGCGCACGAAACCATCGCTTTACCGTCAGTGCTTCCGCCATCATTACCAACAGTTAGGGAAAGGAGGTCCCATTGAATAAATCCGGGTTCACATTGCTGGAGCTCACGATTTCAACAGCCCTTCTCGTCATTATTTTTTCGCTGGGGCTTGTTGCCATGAAGACTTCATCCGCTTCCGTCAGCCTGAACAGAGGCAAGTCTCAATTGCAGGAAGAAGCGCGGCGGCTTATGCTTGTGCTGACACAGGAACTGGAGCAGGCGATCAAACCGGCACCCCAGGGCACTACGCTCCCCTACGGAGCCAAGGCACTCACCATTATTAATGGCGGACAGGGGATTCGCTTTCAGATTCCCGCCAATCCCGCCTTTACTGCTTTTAGTGCCCCCATTGAATATCGGTTTCAAACAGAAGACACCCCTGTTGCGGGAGGTCTTTTCCCTTTCGGCAATGCCTGGCTCGATCCGGGTGAAGACAGCAACAACGATGGTATTCTGAACCGGAATATTGTCCGGGTACAAGGTGGCCAAACACGGGCTCTCGGAGCGGCGAATTCCATTGCTGATGCCACTTTCGAGCTGTTGGAAAACGGCAACCTTCTAAGGATTTCGCTGGTATTGACGGCGCCCATAGGCGATACCCGCAGCCAACTGGTAACCTATGAATTCCAGCGCGACATTTATCTGATGAACTGAATGCAGCAAAAAACATGTAAGGAGCGCAAAACCATGACTGGCAAAGTACAAAACAAGCAGGGCATGGCTTTAATTCTTGTTCTGCTTTCGACCATTATTATTCTGGGTGCGGTTTTTGTCGTCAGCCAGACGGTGCTGTCTTCCAAATCCCAGACGGATCTGACAACACAGATGCATCTGGCAGAGGAAGCGGCAAAATCAGGGATAGATTTAGCCGTTGAGCACCTGTGGAACCAGTATGTTGTCGGTCGAGGCAACACCACAGGCAATCTTGCCTCCTATCGCTCTTTTCTTGACGATGTTGTCAAAAAAAACCAGACAAAATTCCTGGTTAATCCCGATATGCCTACTGTAATTGACACGGAAACAAACAGCCAGGTTCTCTCCCTTTCTCTCAGACGGGAAGACACACTCAACGGCATCCAGATCACAGCAGAAGCCGTCGGTGAAGCGCAGGGTTACCGTCAGCGTGCCGTGCAGACCATGCTCGTCAGCGGCGCCCAGTTTGCCGGTTATGAATATGCCGTGCTGGCAAATTACATCAACTGCATTTTGTGCCATGCTTCTTTCTACAATATTGAAGAGCGGCTCAATACGTCTGCGGCAAAATACAATACCTTCGACCGCATCAAGCTGGCTACGCTGGAAGCGCTGCTCTTCCGTCCGGCCGGCGCCGACTCCGTAGTGGCGGGCACCATCTATACCCGCGGTCAGGTATATAACGAAGCCTATCAGGCGATCAATGCCACTACCATTAAAAACAGCTCCATGAAACATTTTGAATTCAGTAAAACCGATGGAAAACTGAAACAGTCAGCGACAGGAACCATGACCAAGTCCAGCCTGACACAGGCCGGCTTGGACAGAAACGGGAATCTGGAGCAGTTTGCCAGCCTCTATACCAACTACCCTACAGATGCGAAACAAATGACCGACGGAATCCTTCCGGAAACCTTCCCGGCACCCTTCCCGGACAACAACGGCAATCGCCATGTGGATCCTGATGAGTTCGAAGAAGTGGCTGAATTGCTTGAAGGGCGCCTCACCGGCGGCATCGCTTACGGTGTGCCGGATGGCGGTTCCTATAACAGCAAAAATCTGCCCGCTTCCTCCAACAGCGCCCTGGCAGACCTTTCCAATACAGGGCGTTATGACGGCAATCTGATTCTTGTCGGCACCGATGCCAACCCCATTGTGCTCAATGGTGAAATCGCTGTAAACGGCGACCTCATTCTTCAGGGCAAGGTGAAGGGCTGGGGTCAGTTCTTTGTAAAAGGAAACACCTATCTGACCGGTGACGTCACCTATGCAGATGCGCCCGGCAAATTCGGCGAAGCGGCTGACGGTACACGCAACGGACTCGCACTCGTTTCCGGCGGTAATATTCTCATGGGCGATTACCTGACAGTTCGAGGTAAAAACTACAGCAACGATACAGCTAAGTTTCCTGATTCCTCCAACAGTATCCAGGTCAGAACACGAAGCCTGAAAAAAACCAAAAAAATCAATAACAAGAACGAGACAATAGACATAGGCTATTTTTCACCCGGTGTCAGCGATGCAGGCGAAGTGCAGGCCCAAATGCGGAATGAACAAGGGAAGCTGGTACCACGTGACGGACAGCAGTTCAGCTTTACCCAGTCGGAACTGAAACTTTTTAACAATCTGGAACTGGAAAAAGCGCTGGCAGATCCCAACTATCGCCCGCGTTTTTACGGACTGCGTGACTCCCAGCCTAACAATGTCTATGTATACACCAAAATTAGTGAAGAACATGCCGTACGCTACGACGAATCCGGCGGCACGGTGAAGAAGGTCGCTGACCGGCTCGTACAGCTCGGGAAAAATCCCGCCTCCGTGCTGAATCGCGCTTCCTTCCAGTATATGAACCCCGCCAACAATTGGGTATCGGAGGAAACCCTCCGCGAATTCTGGTGGAACGATGAAATGTCCAGATCACGCTTCAGCCCCTGGCGCTTTGACGGCGTGCTGTACTCCAACAATGCCATCTTCGCCATTACCCGAAGCGATAAGCGCCACGGATCCAATACAGAAGGCAAAATGCTGGTACGGGGAGCCATGATCTGCCCCGATATCGGCGTTCTGTGTGCCGGTACCGACGCAACAGGAAATGAAAGTTTCCGGCTCTTCTATGACCCGCGGGTACAGGAATTCTGGGCGCCCCACGACACAACACAAGTAGTGTTTCAGAGACTTGTCTACAAAACCGAATCCGCATAAAAGTACTGCGCCATATCAGAAAAATCCACAGGGTGTTCTGTGCCCGGCTTTGTTGCAAATGCTGAAAGGAGATCAGGCTTTCCATGAAAAAATATACTTCGTTTATCATTTTGGCTTTCGCGGCCGCCTTCATTCTGCTGCCTTCTCTTTTTGCCGTAGCTGATACCATCACCCTTAAAAGCAGCGTGCAAATCCAAGGCAAGATAGAAAAAGAGGTGGGCGAGTTTATGCATGTGCGGGTGGGAGACCGAAGTATCCGCGTGCGGAAGGACGAAATTGCGGAGGTTGAAAAAAATGATCTGGACGGCAGTTATGATCTTGAAGCCGCCAAGACAGCGGCGCAGGAAGAGGATCGTAAACTTACCGAGACGCTGGGATTGAATGAAGAACAGCGCGACACCGTCTACCGCTACATTTCACTGTTGAACAATCCCGATGTCTCAAAGAGCAGAGATGCCCGTGCTGCCCTGGTCAAAATGCAGAGTGACCTGAATATTGTTCCATACATTGTTTTTCTTCTGCCCTCTTATCTGCCGCCTGTAGTGCTGTCTGTTCTTGAACTTATCACAGAGATAAGCCCTGATCAGGCAAAAGAAGTATTGCGGGAATATGCTTTTTTTACGGACGAAAATGTACGGGCAAAAGCGCTGGAAATGCTGGGGGTTATCAGGGATAAATCGTCTGCAGAACTGATGATGCGCGGGCTGCTGGATCACACCGGTATCGTCAAAATCGGTGCCTGTAAAGCCCTTGCCATGATCAGGGCACAGGAAGCAACACCTCTTCTGATTCACTTTTTCGATCAGTCCGACCTGCGGATACAGAATAATGTGCGCCAGGCTTTAAGTGCCTTGTGGAGCGATGGCACGACAACCGTTTCTTTCAATTCGCAGCAGGAGTGGATGGCGTTCTGGCAGGAAAAAAGCGCATCGGTGCAGAAAACTGTCGTACTGGATCACCTGGAGCCACTGGTGGAAGAAGGCACCCATTTCTCCGGATGCTGATACCGTCTCTTTTATGTAGAAATTACAGCAGCTCCGTATAGCTTTTTTTGAACTGTGGCTTGTTTTTCGCCATCGTCTGCTGCAGTGCAGCCACCTGTCCGCCGTCTGTAAGTACGCCGAATTCCAGGTTAAACGCACGCTCTTCCCCGGCATTGAGCATGTCAAGCAGACCCAGTGCCTCATCTTTTTCTCTGCCTTCAATGCCGCAGTTGCACGGCTCAAGACCGCACACATAAACCTGCTCACCCATCTGCTTCCATTGAACAAAACGGGGCAGTTCTTTTTTGTTGTACCGGATATAAACCCCGAAACCATTGTCAGGAAAACCGTCGTTGACCAGAGCAACGGTAACCTCTCCTTTTTTATCGGGAATCATGTCGTGGTAATAACATTTCTCCCTGTAGCCGTGCGTAGGTGCATCCATGCCATCCCAGGTTTCCATCCCTTTTTCCGCAGCGCTATCACGGGGTGCAAGAGCACGAACCGGCGCAATCATACGGGAACCCTGATCAAGTACCGGCCACCCGATATTGCAGTGATATAACAGAGAGAGGCCTGTTCTGGTGAAGCCTTCATTACAGACCACGTCCCGGATCCGGAAACTGCTTGCCCCCAGTTCCGTGCTGATCGTACGGCGCAAGGTCAAGTTTTCGCCGAAAACAGAAGTCTCACGCATCACACCGCTTACAGATAAAAGATAGCGGTCCCCTTCCCAGGCTTGAGAAACCTGAATATCCCGCGCCGGAATATGACTGATCCTGCCGTGCAGCCCGTCGCCCTGTAAGGCGCTGTCCGCGCCCGGCGCGCCTACTCTGGTTAACCCGCACGTCGTTACAAGCCCTCCGAAATAGCTGCGCAGCCAGCGGAGACCTTCAGGCTCAAAGTATTGCGGAGCCACATTTCCGGTGGTTGAACGCCAGCCCATCGCTTTTCCCTGAAAACTGGCAGAAGCGATATCCATACCTCTGTCGAGAAGCACAGTAAACTCAAGACCGCTGCCTGTGTGGAATAAAGCGGCCCGTACCGGCCGCTCATTGCCGTCATCAAAAGAAACCAGGCGAATCCCGGCAAGCTGATCCATATTACCCAGACGTTTCCGCAGTGCTGTCTTTGAATAGTTTTTTCCGAAAAGGCGCATGGTACTTCTCCGGTTTTACAGTACGAGGCTGCAGGTTATGCTATAATGAAAGAAACATATCGCTATGCGAATATAAGATTGTTTTACTCTAACAGAATACACTGATACTTACAAAATACAGGACATGTAGAAGGCTGATTGAATGAACCCTAAAGTTACTATAGGCATATTCGGTGTTTTAGCCATTATAGCAGCAATCCCCTTTGTTTTAGGCTTTATCAACAAAAACCAGGCACCTCAGGAGCCTGCTCTCCCTTCCAGCAGTTTTACAACCTCTACACCGCCGCCACCACCGCCGCCGCCACCGCCGCCGCCTTCTTCGACTGAGCCTGTTAAGATACCGGACATGCCGACTGTTTTTAAGCAGCCCGATCGCGGAACCCCGCAATACGGACAAAATCGCGCGCAGGCAGGCGCTCCACAGGCGCAAGGACCCTCTTTAACAGCCGAGACCCTGGTCGGTACCGTGTGGGAAGTCGAATCGCCGTACGGCCCCGTACAGGTGCAGATACAGCAGGGGGGTCAGGCAACAGTCAGCCACCCCATGGCTGGAAGTATACCCGCCAGCTGGAAGGTCAACGGCAACAAAGTACAGGCTTCCGCTTCATTCATGGGGCAGTCCATCAATATTGATGCTACCATTCAGGGCAGTACTTTGTCCGCCAAAGGGCAAAAGATACGGCGCCTTCGCTGATCCGGCCCCGAATACGTACCGCTCAATAAAATTAATGTGGATAAGTTGTGTATAACTTTTCCGCAGAAACAGAATTCACACCCGGCTGCGTGGCACATTATTTCTAAAAAAATAAGAATACCCTTTATATTACAGTCTGAAATGCTTTTTTAAGTGTATTTATTGAATTTGTAAGTTATTGATATAAAAGAAGTTGCAGGAACAAATGCGGGTGCAGATTACAACAATTTTATGGGCGCTCCCCATGTTCCACGACCTGTGCATAACCTTCGTTAAACAGACTGTTCAGCGTTATATATCAAGGTTTTTTACAGTGGATAACTTTTAAAAAAGAGCGTGGAACATTGCCATGCGGGGCGTTGTGGATAAGTCCCCCCGTTTTTGTGTATAAAAAAAGAGTTATCCACAAAAAAACAAAATTTCTTTTTTCGGTTTTTATTTTTTTTGTGACATTGTGGATGACAGTGGATAAATACAACAGATTATCCAGAAGTTATTCTTTCTGAATAGCTCCTCTTTACAGGCTTGAAAATGGGTTGTCCACATTTCCACACGCCCTATTAAGACTACGACTTGCTTTATATACAAAGAAATCTGTATAAAGATGCATAAGTTATACAACGGACAGAAACCGGGAAACATCTCATGAAAATCACGATACCAAAAAATGAACTTCACAATGCAATGAACAAGATAAAAGGGGTTGCAGCATCCAGAACAGCATTGCCTGTTCTGACCAATGTACTGCTGGAGGCAGAAGGCACCCGTTTAAGGCTTACAGCGTCTGATTTGAACATCAGCATAGAATGTACTATTGATTGCACTGTCATCGAAGCCGGGGCAACCACGGCGCCTTGTCAGCGTCTCAGCATGCTGCTAGGCGATCTTCCAGATGCTGATGTCACACTCACCCTTCACGATAACGGTATCTTGGATGTGGAATGTGGTCTGATCAACACAAAATTTTATACGATTTCGGCAGATGAATTTCCGCCTTCTCATGATTTCTCTTCTATTAAGCCCTTTTATTTGAAACAGGCTGTTCTGAAAAAACTTTTTCACCAGACCGCTTATGCTGTGTGTAATGATCAATCCCGTCATAACATAACCGGGCTGCTGATGGAAACCAAACAGGATGGCATGCATGTGGTTGCAACAGACGGAAAGCGCCTGAGCATGTCTGTAAGCGAGGATGCGATTCCCACAGAAGAGGAAGCAGAGGAAGGCAGTGCAAAGGCGGCTAAATTCCTTAAAGACATAAAAACCATTATTCCGTCCAAAACGATTCATGAGTTGCAATCACTGCTGACGGACAATATCGACAAATCAGTTGCTGTATATCTGGGCGATAACAAGGCGGCATTTATCTTTGAGAATCTGCAGGTTACCACAGCATTGATAGAAGGCAATTTTCCCAATTATACGGCTGTGATTCCCAAGAAAATCGGTAAAGAATTTATTCTTGATCTTGATACATTCCGCCAGTGTATGCGCCGGTGTGCTTCCATGACGAGTGATAAGTTCAGGACTGTGAAATTTATTTTCCATGATGACAATATGCAGATTATCGTCAAAACGCCAGAAATCGGCGAATATGAGGAAAACATTCCGGTAGGGTATCAGGGAGAGAAACTGGAAATCTCTTTTAACCCGAACTTTATACTGGATGTACTCCGGAATATCAACAGTGAGCAGGTATGTCTGCAATTTAACGACGGCAACAGCCCGGGCATTATCAAACCGTATACGGAAGCGCCTGTTGACAGTTACATCAACGTTATCATGCCTATCCGCGCATAAGCAGTCAGATTTTTTTCCAGGCTTTTAAAAGAAGGCTATGGGCGCTTTTCAGTTCACTCTCTGAGAGGACGAGGGGCGGGCTCACGCGGATGACTTTACCGGCTAGAGGTCCGAGGAAGTGAACGCCGCGCGTATCTGTTGCTCTGTATGCTTCCAGCACGCAGCGGTTTGCCAGTGAATCGCCTTCAATTTCAAGACCGTATACCATTCCTTCGCCACGGACATCCCGGATAAAGGGGAAGGTCTGCTGAAGGTCAAGCAGCATAGCATGTACTTCCTGTGCCATTTTTTTTGTTTTTCTGACAATTTGCTCTTCTTTAAAAACATCCAGGGTGGCACAGACAGCAGAGCAGGCAGCAACAGAAGCGCTGTATGTATCGGAAGCTTCGCCGTAATCCAGTGAATCAATCAGATCGGCACGGCCCACAACAGCAGCCGCTGATTCACCGCTGGCAAGTCCTTTTCCGAGAATTACCATATCAGGGGTTACGCCGTAAGTCTCGTAAGCGTACATATTTCCTGTACGTCCGAAACACGATTGCACTTCATCAAAAAGAAAAGGAATGTCGTGCTTATTGCACCACGCCTGCACCAGTTGGTGATACCAGGCCGGAGGATGGAAAGAGCCTTTTGCACCCAGGTAGGGTTCAGTAATGAACAATGCGATTTTTCCCGGAAACTCGCGGTACAGCGCATCCAGTTCCTTCTTGTAGAAGTCAGGGGATTCCGGTGTGTACATGGGAAAAGAAACAAAGCGGACGTTCGGGTTTTTGCTTGTTTCTCCGGTAACATCGGCTGCAAGCCCTTTTTTACCATGAAAGCCGAAACGTGTTGCAACGAGAATAGGGCGGTCGGGATAGCGATGCATCGCCGCCCACATGGCTTTTTGGATACCTTCTGAACCGGAGGCCGCCCAAAGCATCTTTTCCGCTTTCGGGTTGGATTTCATGCTTTTTATCAGGCGGGACGATGCTTCAGCCTGTACAGGAGTGATCATGTTGTAAGCGTTTCTTGGAAGGTTTTTGCGGTATTGAGCAAAACGCTTTTCAAAGACAGGATGGTTGTATCCCAGATTTTGCACCAGGACGCCGGAGGTAAAATCCAGAAGCCGGCGGCCGTCAGCTGTATGAAGAACGCAGCCTCTGGCTTTTTCAATAACAGCCTGCGTAGGTGTATAAGTACCCTGACCTCTGCCAACGGCATCGGTCCATTGTTTGCGGATTTTATTTCCTTTGGGTTCTTTTTCCTGTGAAATATACATTCAGCGTATCTCCGGTCAGATATGAAACATATTGCTTTTAAGGGTAAAATCAAGCATGGAAGCGAGGGTATAACGGGCGAGTACATCGCGGGTTTTCTGTGCGATTTCCTGCCAGAATATATGCAAGTCGCTGTCTTTTGAACCGTATTGAGAAGACAGACTCCCTTCCACTGCTTCAATAATTTCTGCGAGGGTGATTGCGTCCGGTGCACGCAGAAGCATATAGCCGCCCTGAGCGCCTCTGAGGCTGGTAATCAATTTGGCACGCTTCAGCTGCAGCAGAATATGGGTAAGATACTTTTCCGGTATTTCCCGTTGCTCTGCTATCAGCTGAGCGGATACAGGCGTATTTAACTCATAGCGCAGCGCCAGCTCAAGCATGGCGCGGCAGGCATAATCACATTTTCCTGTTATTTGCATATTACACTACAGACGTTGGCTAGAGAAATAGCACTGTTTTAAAAATAAAAATTTAGGTATCAAAGTGCTGCGAAGTTCGATCAGGGCGGTGTGCCTAAAAGAAAAAAGCACCTCTGCGACTGAAACACAACAGAAAGAAAGAACTATAGAAATAGTACCATATTTCAATTGTTTTTTCATGTTTTTACGGGAACAGTCAGTATTTTTGCCTGGCGCGATTTCCTGTTTGATTCATGGAATATGTTGTGATAGGATGCTATTGTGTTTCAGTAATCATCTTGGAGAACAATATGAGTATGGAAACCCTTTTTACAAAAATCATTTCCGGCGCGATACCTTCCGATAAAGTATATGAAGATGATGAATTCTGTGCTTTTAAGGATATCAATCCCGCTGCACCGGTTCATGTGCTTCTTGTTCCGAAAAAAGTAATTCCGGAAATAGGCGCTGCAGCAGAATGTGACGAAGGGCTGCTCGGGCGTTTACTGCTTACCGCCAATAAAGTGGCGGAGCAATTAGGTATTGCTGAGAGTGGTTTCCGTTACATTATCAACAGCGGCGCCCATGGCGGACAGGAAGTACCGCACCTGCATCTGCATATTATCGGGGGGCGTCAGTTGGGCTGGCCCCCGGGCTGATATTTATTTGAGGCAGGAGGAGTTGTAATATGTCTGCCGAATCACCTTTATCTATCAGGGCTTCCACTCAACTGTGCGCCGTGATTGGGAATCCGGTGCTCCATTCTTTATCACCGGCAATGCACAATGCGGCATTTCATGCAGCCGGCCTGGACTATGCTTATCTTGCCTTTACCGTTTCCGATCTGGCGGGCTGTCTCACGGGTATGCGTGCTCTGGAGGGATTTCAGGGGCTGAGTGTCACGATTCCCCATAAAATTGCCATTCTTTCATATTTGGATGAAATTGAAGAATCGGCGTTGAAAATTGGCAGCGTCAATACAGTAGTCAAAAAGGACGGAAAGCTGCTGGGCACGAGCACGGACGGTGCCGGCGCATTTCGTGCCATTGAAAATGCCGGTGTATCTTTGAAAGATGCTTCGGTGCTTTTTGCCGGAACCGGTGGTGCAGCCCGTGCCGTTGCCTTCGCTTTATGCACATCAGGCCTTCCCCGCAAAATAATGATTGTCGGGCGTAGTGCGGAAAAGGTCGAAGCGCTGACCCGTGATCTGGAAACAGTATCCTCTTCTGTAGAAGTGCTGGGAGGGTCCTTTAGTGAAAATCTGCTGGCCTGGGCTGAGGAAAGTGATTTGCTTATTAATGCCACGCCTCTGGGCATGCACGGAGCGGCAGAACAGGAAAATAGTTTTCCTGGCGTAGGGCTGAGAGCGGATCAGGCTGTTTTCGATATGGTGTACCGGCCGGAAAACACAGTGCTGGTACAGGAAGCAAAGAAACAAGGTTGCAAGATTGTGCCGGGTCTGGATATGCTGCTGTATCAGGCGGTAATCCAGTTTGAGTTATGGACAGGCGCCTGCGCTCCGGAAGAAGCAATGCGCCAGGCCTTAAACAATGCACTTCGTTCCCGCGAGTAAAGGCAGTTGCGGCATTTGCTGCTTATAATACGGTACAGAACCGGATTCTTCAAGAAAGAAAGGGCGTGCCATGAAAGTTCAGAGTTTTATGGGTAAAGTCAGTATGACTGGATTACGACAGATGGACATTCAAATCAATGAATGGCTTCAGCGAAGCAAAGTGAAGCCCATTCACATTAAGCAGTCCTTCGGAACGGACATTCATCATGAGGGGCGGATGAGTGAGCCGATCGTGATTATTACAGTCTGGTATGAAGACGAATCAGCCGTCGATAAATAAATTTTGTCGTATCCATTGAATTGAAAAAAACAAACTGTTACAATGCACACTCACGTAGTATCTGATGATATTGTAGTGCCGGAATGAACCTCAATCCGGACCAGCCATGCAGGATGCTTTTTTATGTTACTTACAGATTATCTCAGTGCCGATTGTGTGTTGCCGGAAGTGCAGACAAAAATCAAAGCGGACGCGCTGAAGGAGCTGACGGATCTGCTGATTAAGAACCGGAAGCTGAAAGGCTTGGAGGCGGCACTCGATCAGATTATGGCCCGTGAGAGCACAGAAAGCACTGGCATCGGCAATGGTATCGCTATTCCTCATGCACGTATTTCGGGTTTCAAATCTCTTTATTGTGCGATGGGGCGGTTTAAAAACGGAATTGATTTTTCTGCCGTTGACCGGAAGCCCGTTTATCTTGTTTTTGCGATTTTTTATCCGCCCACCCAGCAAACTACCTACCTGAATTTTATTGCGACGCTCGTGAAAATGTTTAAAAACAAGTCGCATCAGGAGATTATAATGAAAGCGGACAGTGCCGCAGATGTCTTTGCGGCACTGAAGGAGCTTTCTCTGCCTCTGGAAGCACCTGAAGAATATTATGATGTCAAGGGACAAACAGACACGGCACTTCTTGAAGCAAGAGATGCCCATGTAGATCTGATTCTTCTGGCAAGGCTCCAGCTTTACTATGAGATTTACGAAACGACCAAAGCCAACAGGGCGAAAATTAGGGAACGCATCAATAATATCAGAGGGCTCATCGACGAAAAAGTGCTGCGGTATTTTGACCGGCTGATGCGGGCAAGACCACCGGCGATCGTACCTGTGGAAGCGGATACCTGTCAGGGATGTTTTGTGCGTCTGCCGACCCAGTTTCTGCAGCAGGTGCGTGATGACACCACAATGATCCATACCTGCCGAAATTGCAACCGCTTTATTTATATTGTCTGAGCAGCTGCCCCAGACAAGCATGAGAAAAGCGGTCCGTCAGCGATAGCGCACGTAAGATAAGGAGAAGAACTCGTGACGTCGGAAAAAATCAGACAGCTGGCACAGCGGGTTCCTCTTTTTCATGCTCTGGACGGTGCCGATATAGAAAAAATCGTTTCCAGAGGCATGACCATGAGGATGCTCAAAGGGGAAACGCTCTTTTACAAAGGAACCAGCGGCAATCAGATGTATGTTGTTCTTGCCGGAAAACTGGGGGTGTATAACGGGGAAACGATGATTGCTACCTTGCGTCCGGGGGATATGTGCGGAGAAATGGCGCTGGTAAACCATGAAACCCGAAGCGCAACTGTAAAGCTCGAAGAAGACAGTCTCCTTTTCGTACTGACCGAAACCACGTTGAATAAACTTCTTACCAAACGTGTGGCAGTTCAATTGCTTCTGAATATCATTGCCACACTCAGCAAACGGCTGCAGGAGGCAAATAAGCGCACCGCTCCCTGACCGTCGCGCTTTTTCTATACCCTCCCTGCCTGCCGCTCTGATCCGGGAGTCACTCATGATAAAGCGTACCGCAGTCTTTTTTTTAGGGCTGGCTATTCTTGCCGGAACAGGTTATGTGCAGGAAGCGGAACTTTCAGCCTCCGGTAAAGCTACTGTGACCGAAATAGGGAACGTGCCCTGGGTGCCCACGGCAGAGCCCAAAGTTGTCTACGGCGATGATGACCGCATGGACGTATTTCAGGAAGGCGACAGACAGAAACTGGAATGGGCGGCATCCACCTGTGCTCTTGTCTATACAACCCGCATGACCATCTACGCCGATGGTTCCGCTGATATTTCAGCGCCTGCTCAGTACATTCGTTCCGGTCTGCCCGCCTGCCCGGATGAGCCTTTCGGCAGTCAGCCTACAGCGTCCTATTGCACAGGATTTATGGTAGGGGACGACCTTATTGTAACTGCCGGGCATTGCTACAGTTCGAGCTATTTCGATGCAACCCGTTTTGTTTTCGGCTATGACATGCTCGACGAAACAACACCGAGGCTGAACTTTGAAGCCAACAGGGTATACAAAGGTGTGGAGGTTGTCAGCTATTCCGGCTCAGGCAGCAGGGATCACTGTGTTGTCCGTGTGGACCGGCGGATTACCGCTCCAGGCGCAAAGCCTTTCCCTATCCGGCGCACTGGCACCTTGCGGGTCTCCGAGCCCCTCGGTATCATCGGGCACCCTGCCGGACTTCCAAAAAAACTGGCTTTTGGCAATACTTACGTCCGTTCCATCGACAATCCTGAATATTTTATAGCCAATGTGGACGCCTTCAGCGGCAATTCCGGCTCGCCGGTTATCAATGCGGTGACAGGGTATATTGAGGGTATTCTGGTAAGAGGCGATACAGATTTCATTTATGACGAGGTCTGCTTTCGCAGCAATAAGGTTCCCAATAACGGGGGGCGTGGCGAGGAGGTGACGCGAACGCTTATTTTTGCTGACAGTGTCCCTGATATAGAAAATTATCCGGGATCAATCCGGTTGGACGCCCGCATTTACAAATGTGATGCCGAAGTGACCGTTTCCGTTGTAGACAAAGATCTGCGTGGGTTGCCCACCGCGTCTGTTGACCTTGAAGTGTTAAGCGGGGACAGAGAAGTGGTGGTAATAAGGCCGGTGGCCGGTGAAGAGGATCGGTTTACAGGAACGATTCCGCTGCGCGCCGGAGAAGCGGAAGCGGATTCCGGATTTTTGGAAGTCAGCCATGGAGACATGATTATTGCCCGGTATCTGGATGAGACAAATAACGAAGGGCAGACAGTTATTCTTGAAACGCAGGCGGCTGTGGACTGTATCGCCCCGATCATTCAGGATGTGTCTGTTGCCTATGTGGGGTCGACGCAGGCACGGGTTCAGTTTACTACCGATGAGCCGTCGCTTGGCATTATTAATTACGGGCTGTCCTGTGACAAGCTGAACCTGCAGGCCATCGGAAACCCTGCTCAAACCGTCCATACCGTTACGCTCAGCGGGCTGTCCAGCGCAAAGAAATACTATTTCAGTATTGAAGTGCTGGATGAGGCGAGCAATGCCAGTTACAGTGACAACGACGGCACCTGCCATTCTTTTCAGACCGTTGCCCTGATTAAGACGCTGGCGGAGTATTTCAATACCCAGAATCTTGTTGACGTGGAGTATGGACAAGCGACCTTTGTGCCTGTAAATACGGCAGATTACTATATGCTATGTTATGAAGACGTGGCTGACTTTGCGGTGGCGCCTGCAGGAGATCCTCTTATCCTGGGCGATGATACTTTTGTCGAAATAGCGATGGATCCGGGACAGGGCATTACTTTTTACGGCACCGTCTATGATCGTTTTTTCGTAGGCAGCAACGGCTATATCACCTTCGGGAAGGGTGACACTAATTTTCAGGCATTGCCGAGCCAGCATTTTCTTCTGCCCAGAATTTCGGGTTTTATGGCGGATTTGTGTCCGCATCTTCGCGGCGCTGTCCGCCTGAACCGTTTAAGCGATCGGTATTGTGTCAGTTATGAGGATGTCCCTGTTTACGAGAGCGGTGGTGGATATCCTCCTGAAAACAGCCACACCTTCCAAATAGAACTCTTTTTCAATGGAATCATTCGGCTAACGTGGAAAGATTTGTTTGCAGCGCGAGCGATGACCGGCCTATCGCCGGGCGCAGGAGCACCGCCTGTTTTCACTTCGATTAAGATGAAAAACGCTCAGGGCTGCCAGGAGCTGACCTTTGCCGGGAAGCCGCACAGTGCGGATGTGAACGGGGACTGGCAGATTTCTCCCGAAGAAATGCAGCCGGTCATCCGGTATTACCAGCAGGGCTATCATTGCGACAGCAGTACAGCGGACGGGTATGCGCCAGGTGCAGGCGATGCAACCTGCCCGCCTCACGACAGCGATTATCTTGAACAGGACTGGCAGATCAGCCTGTCTGAACTGCTGCGGCTCGTACAGCTGCACAATGCAGGAGGATATATGCCTGATCCGCTGTCGGAGGACGGGTATGCGCCGCTGCCCTGACCTGCCCCGTCAGGTGTAATGCCATACAATCGCCAGGAGGAATGTTTCATGGGCAGGACATATAGTATCGTTCTGTGTATCTGTCTCCTTTCTTTTGCCTTGCCGGTTTTTGGCGGCAGCCCGTTCAGCGGTCAGGAGGAGGAATGGAATGGCTTTTCTCTGGTCCGGCAGGAAGGAGCGGATGCGCCTTCTTGTGAAATAATTGTGCCGGGCAACGAAGCGGAAGGGAAGCCGTGGCTGTGGTGCACTTCATCGCCTGATGAACACGGGGCGTTGCTCCGTAGTTTACTGGAGAAGGGATTTCATATTGTTTATCAGAAAAGTCGCAGCGCCGCTACCTTCTCTGTATGCTTACAGCAGCGGGATGTCCTGTACAACTGGCTGACGGACACGGCTTCTTTATCGAAAAAACCTTTATTGGAAGCTTCCGGGGCAGATGCACTTGCCGGCTTTGCCTGGGCAGCGGAACACCCCGAATGCATGGCAGCGATTTTTTCCGTGTTGCCTCTGCTCTCTCCACATACGTCGGAGGATGCTGCGATAAGTGAAGCGGAGTGGGAAGCGCTGGCGCAGTGGCTTGAGGTGGACAGCGCCGCTTCTTTCGCAAAAACGCCGCTTGCCTGTGCGTCCGCTTTGGGTGCAGCAAAAATTCCCATGATGCTGGTCAAAAAACTGCCTGTGAGCAAATGGACGGGAGAGCAGTACGACAAATTTTATTATGATTACCGTGTGGCAGGCTCAGGGAGCTATGATCTTATCAGCTGTCCGGAAAAGGCATCTTCCGAGGAGGCCGGTCTGCTTTTTCATGAGCAGTTCTTTTTTATGAAATACGGCGGCCTTATGAAAGAAACAGCGGTTGGTGAAGGGGTCGACGAAGCCTCTCCCTGGGTTGTGGCGGACTTCTCCAGCCAATCGGGCGTGTACATGCTTGACGATGTTCTTGTGCTGGAAAAGGGCAGTGACATGACAGGCATTCGCTGGCGCGAAGCGCTGCCATCGGGCGGGTATGAAATTACGCTGGATGCCATGCGTCTTTCCGGTTCGGACTTCTTTTGCGGATTGACTGTGCCCTATGAGGAAAGTGCGTTCAGTCTGATTGTGGGCGGCTGGGGCGGCACCTGTGTGGGTATCTCCAATTTAAACTGGCAGGATGCCTATAACAACGAAACAGCCCGCTTCAAGACCTTCAACAGCCATGAATGGTACAGTATTCGCCTGCGTGTGGACGGAGAGCATATAGAGGCGTGGATAGACGGAGAGCAGATGGTGGATGTGAAGGTGGACGGCAGGGACGTTGATATCCGATGGGAAATGATGCCCGTGAAACCCCTGGGCATTGCCACCTGGCGTACGATGGGCGCAATCCGGAACTTCAGGGTTACCCCGCTATAACCTGTGCGTTATTATTCCGGGTGCTAAAAGACTTTACGGAAACGGGCGGGGAGAATATTCAGAAGTTCCCGGTATTTACTGACAGTGCGGCGTGCCACGGAAATACCCTGCGCATTAAGCATATCAGTGATTTTCTGGTCGCTCAGCGGAGACTTTTTGTTTTCCCCTTCAATGATCGCTTTGATCTGTTCGCATACGGCTGTTGAAGAAAGTTCTTCTCCACCAGCGGCGGACAGCCCGGAAGAAAAAAAGTATTTCATCTCGAAAATGCCTTGCGGCGTTTCCATATATTTTCCGCTGATGGCACGGGAAACTGTGCTCTCGTGGACTTTTACCTTTACCGCAATTTCTTCAAGGGTAAGGGGAACCATGGAACCGGGCCCGTTTTCCATGAAAGACCGCTGAAGGTCCACAATGGCCTGTGCAACTTTTTTAATGGTGTCTTCACGGCGTTCAATATTGCGCAGAAGCAGCCGTGCCGAATCGGCATACGCTGCCACATACTTTTCATCGTCAGCGCTTTTTTTCTGGCTGCGAATATTCCGGATATACTCTTCATTAATGGTGAGACCGGAAAGATTGTCCGCTGTCAGGGTTGCGATGTAGTCGCCGTTGTATTCTTCAACAGTAATTTCGGGATAAATATAAACAGGCTCTTCCTGACTGTATTCTCTGCCCGGGAAGGGGTTGAGCCGTGCGAGCATCCGGTTCAGTTCCTGTACGCGTTCTTCGGAAATACCCAGTGCGTCGGCAATGAGCGCAAATCTTCTGTTCAGCAGTTTATCCCAATGTTCCAGAAGCATTTGTTTGAGAAGCGGTTCATCAGGAAACTCCACATCGATCTGCATGGCGAGGCAGTCGATGAGCGAGGCGGCACCTACACCGACGGGCTCAAACTTTCTGATGATTTCAAGCACTTCCGTCACTTTTTCGACAGAAGTGTTCAATTCTTCCGCGATCTCTTTCAGGCTGCCTGTGAAGAGCCCGTCCTTGTTGATATCGCCGATGATGATACGCTCGCCGATGGCAATCTGGTCGGGATCTGAGCACGCCAGATGTAATTGATTGAGCAGATGGGCACTTAAGGATTCGCTTCGGGTAATGGAATCCTGATAGTACTGATAGCGTGCTTCGAGATCAGGGTTGTGTGTACCGTACCCTTCGTCCGGCGGGTAGTCGTCACGGAGAGAGGCATCGGCGCTTCGGCTCTCCTCCGCCTTTTTCTGCACGGCGACCTCATAGGCGCCTTCCGCAGGTTCGTCATAGTCGGCCGTATCGACTGACGCCAGAGTGTCTACCGCTTCGGACAGAATAATCTCCCGGGGAGAGGTGCGATCGAGAAAAGGATTGGTTTCCACCTGCTGATCAATATACTGATCCAGCTCCAAACTGCTCATTTGCAGGATAGCCAGAGACTGCTGCATTTGCGGTGCCAGTGTCTGGCGCAGTTCAGGGCGCTGTTGGATTTGAGGGCTGATATTGAGCATCGTAACAAAATTCCGCTAAGACAATTAAACTTCTATACCATTATTATACTCTGTATCGGCGGAAAAGATTATTTTTTATGAAACGCTGCCCAGGAGGTAATGCCGACGGTGCCTGGCGGTGCCGTGGCCATCAGGGGACAAACAGACATTCCGAAGCGAAATGAGGATCGCTGGTCACATTGATCCCCAGCGTTCTCAGGCCTGCTTCATCGCCCGGTGACGGAATGTGGGTGAGATGCATGTTGCAGCCTCTGAGATGTTTCAGCTGCTCCATGGCAACCTTGGTGGCACCATTGAGGGGAGCCGATGCCCCGAGAGCAATGAGCGCTTCCTCCAGGTCCAGACTTACGCTTTGCGCGCCCTTTACCTCCCGCTTCATATCTCCAATGGCGTCCATGATACTTGGTGACAGCAGATGCACCGTGTCAGGGATGCCAGCGAGATATTTGATTGCGTTAAGGATGGCACTGGTAGCGGCATGCATGAGCGGTGAGTTTTTCCCGGTGGTGATGTTTCCGTCTTTCAGCTGCAGCGCCGCCCCGCAGAACACGCCATTATGCCCGGCATTAGCGTCCAGCGCCTGCTGAGCGGCTTCCCGGGCAGGCAGAACAACGGGTCTTTTCTCCACGGTGATGCCCAGTTCATTCATCAGCAGTTCCACACGCTCCACTTCCACTTTTTCGCTTTGACCCTGAATATAATCACAGCGGGTCTGAAGTACGCGACGGATAATTTCCTGACGTGCCGCTTCTGCGACGGCATCGGCATCGATAATACCGAAACCGACGCGGTTCACGCCCATATCCGTGGGCGAGCGGTAGAAACTATCCTTACCGGTGATTTTGTGGAAAATACGGTTGAGCAGCGGGAAAGCCTCCACATCACGATTATAATTTACCGTTGTCTCGCCGTAGGCTTCCAGATGAAAAGGATCGATGACATTTACGTCCTTCATGTCGGCGGTCGCCGCTTCATAGGCGAGATTGACAGGATGTTTCAGGGGCAGATTCCAGATGGGAAAAGTTTCGAATTTGGCATAGCCCGCCTGAATTCCCCGTTTATATTCATGGTACAGCTGCGAGAGACAGGTGCCCATTTTCCCGCTTCCCGGACCAGGGCCCGCCACGACGACCAGAGGATTCTTCGTTTCGATGTAACTGTTGCAGCCATAGCCGTCGTCGCTCACAATGGTGTCAACATCGGTAGGATAACCCCGCGTAGCCCGATGGGTATACACTTTGATATTGCGTCGTTCCAGTTTATTTTTGAAAGTTTGTGCGCTGACCTGATCGTCAAAACGTGTGATGACAACGGCAGTCACCGTCAGCCCCCAGTCGAGCCGCAGATCGTCAATCAGCTTAAGCGCATCCATGTCGTAGGTGATTCCGAAGTCCGCCCGGATTTTCTTCCGGGCGATATCGCCAGCGTGAATGCAGAGAATCAGATCGATGCTGTCGCGAAACTGCTGCAGCAGCTGCATTTTTATATTGGGATCATAGCCGGGAAGTACGCGCGATGCATGATAATCGAAAAGAAGTTTTCCTCCGAATTCAAGATACAGCTTGTTGTTGAAGCGGTCAATGCGCCTGATAATTTCCCGGGTTTGTTCTTCCAGATATTTTTTTCCGTCAAAAGCGGCTTGCAGGGGAAGCATGTGTGTCTCCAGATCGGTAGGGGCTGAAAGGATTCTATAAGGAAGTATGCGGGCCAGTCAATTCCGGGCATATTCCGTCTGGAGGGCGTGCCCGAATTACCGGTACAGCAGACCGTATGCGTGCCTATTGCCGGAGGGCGGTGCGGATTTGTTAAAATGCGGAGCGGGGATATTCTGCAGCTCTGCCCCAACATAAGGATGAAACGCATGAAACAGATTTCCGGTACACTCCTTCTGCTTTGCCTCTTCTCCGTCCTTTTTTCCGGATGCGGATCAAAGGAAAGCAACCCGGCAGGAGAAGGCGGGTCGCATTCGGGCGGGCGGCTCCTGGGCGTCTCTTTTCAGACGATGAATAATCCCTTTTTTGTTGAATTAAGTGCCGGGCTGAAAGAAATTATCGAGTCCAGAGGGGACCGGCTTGTGGTTCTGGACGGGCAGTTTAACAGCCTCAAACAGAAGAATGATTGCTCGGACCTGCTCATGCAGGGAGCGGCAGGCATTTTTCTGAACCCGGTCAACTGGGAAGGCATCACGGGCACGCTGGTTCAGGCGCGGCAGCAGGGCATACCCGTTATTGTGGTGGATGCTCCTGTGCGTGATGACAGCCTGGTATTGTGCCAGGTATCTTCCGACAACATAGAGGCAGGACGGCTGGCAGCGCGCGCACTGGCGGAAAAGGTCCCCGAGGCAAAAGTAGTGATTCTGCACCTGTCCGTGAATAAGGCCTGCATAGACCGGGTGGCAGGGTTTCAGGAGGAAATGGCGAAGCATCCGGGGATGACGCTTCTGGATATTCAGGAAGGAAAAGGGACAATTGAAGGGGCGCGTCCTGTAATGCGCGACCTGCTGGCACGGTATCCGGAGCTCAATGCCGTATTTCCTATCAACGATCCGAGCGCGCTGGGTGCGATTTCCGCCATTGAATCGGCGGGAAAACTGGGGCAGGTGACAGTGGTCACCGTTGACGGGTCACAGGAGGCGATTGCCGCGATCCGTGCAGGAAAACTGCTTTCCTCATCGGCACAGTATCCCCGGGAAATCGGGCGTGTGTCTGCTCTTAAGATGTATGAACATCTGGAAGGCGGAACGGTGGAAAAGGAAGTGAAGATTCCTGTGGCACTTGTGACCAGAGAAAATGTGGATAGTTTTGACCGTGCCGCCGCCCCGGAGATACATCAGTGAGCGACGACACCACAACAGAGCAGAGCCCCTTGCTGCAGCTGGAGCATATCAGCAAGCGCTATGGCGGTGCCGTTGCGCTGGAACAGGTCAGCGTTGCGCTTCAGGCAGGGGAAATTCATGCGCTCCTGGGAGAAAACGGTGCGGGCAAGTCAACGCTGATAAAGATACTGGGCGGTATTGTGCGCGCTGACAGCGGAACGATCCGTATGGACGGGCAGGCGCAGGCGGTGAAAAATGTTGCTGACGCAGACAGGCTGGGGATTCGTATCATCCATCAGGAACTATCACTTGTGCCCGCCATGACTGTGGCGGAGAATATTTATCTGGGTCGTGAGCCCCGGCGCTGTGGCTTTCTTTCCCGGCGGCAAATGAATCAGGACGCGCGGCAGCTGGTGGAACGGCTCGGGCTGAAAGAGATTGAGGAGGTGGAAACGCCGCTGTTCAAGATGCGGGTTGCCCAGCGGCAGCTGGTGGAGATTGCCCGGGCACTGGCAACGGATGCGCGGATACTGGTTCTGGATGAGCCGACCTCCGCTTTGACTGCAGGAGAAACACAAAGGCTTTTTCTGACACTGCGCCGGCTCCGTGATCAAGGCACCGGCATTATTTACATATCACACAGGCTGGAGGAGATTATGTTGCTCGCCGACCGGATTACCGTGCTCCGTGACGGTCGTTCTGTCGGCACCAGAAAGGTTTGTGATGTCAGTAAAAGCGAGCTGATTCGCTGGATGATCGGCAGAGAAGTTGCCGATTATTTCCAGAAGCCTGTGCTGCAGGAAAGCGCTGTGGTTTTTGAGGCAAGGAATGTGAAGAATCCCCATGTTGACGGGGTAAGTTTTTCCCTCAAGGCGGGCGAAATATTGGGTATTGCCGGGCTGGTCGGTTCGGGCAGAAGCGAACTGGCAAGAGCACTTTTCGGCATGGATGCATTGGAAGAAGGGGAACTGCGACTGAACGGCACTGTGCTCAATCTGCGTTCACCCCGGGACGCACTGCGAGCGGGTATTGTATGCGTTCCAGAAGACAGGCAGCGGGAAGGGCTTGTCATGCTGCAGACACTGAGTTTTAATCTGGCGCTGCCCTGGACGCGTGACTGGAATCCTCATATCTTGCCCGATCGCAGAAAAAAGGATGCAATTGTGCACCGTGCAATGGCATCATTTGCGATCAAAGCGAAGAATCCGGCGCAGAATATTGCCACCCTTTCCGGCGGCAATCAGCAGAAGGCGCTGGTTGCCCGATGGATGGAACATCGCCCGAAGGTTCTGATTCTGGACGAGCCTGCACGGGGTATCGATGTGGGTGCCCGGGAAGATATTTTTCGCATCCTGTTCTCTCTTGCAGAATCGGGCATGTCCATCATTCTGATTTCATCTGACCTTAATGAAACGCTGGGCATGTCGCATCGGATAGCCATTTACAGAGATCGCCGGATTGTGACGGTTCTTCCGGCGGCAGAAGCGGATCAGAAAAAAATTATGAAGTTGCTGACAGGAGTTCAGGTATCATGACTACAGCCCGGCGGTTGATTCCGCTTGTGGGTGCCTTTGTGGCGCTCATGATTTTCTTTCGCTTTCTTATACCGGGATTTCTTAACCCTGAGAATATGGTCGATCTGGCACAGCAGATATCGGTAAATGCCATCATTGCCTGCGGGATGACCTTCTGTATTCTTATCGGCGGCATCGATCTGTCGGTAGGTGCCGTGCTGGCACTTGTGGGGACGGCATCTGTTTATGTGCTGGGGCTGGGGGCGTCGGAGACACAAAGCCTCGTGCGGGTGGCGATGGCTTTGGGTGCCGGTTCCGGTGTTGCACTTGTCTTCGGCGCTTTTAACGGGCTGTGTGCGTCACGCACGAAAATGCCGCCTTTCATTATCACGCTGGCAACGATGATGATTGCCCGCGGTCTGGCGCTGCGGTTTAATGAGGGGCGTCCTATTCCCATAGCGCCGCAGGAATCCATTTACCTCGGATTGGGTAATGCCCGGATAGGCGGTGTTCTGCCGGTGCCTGTACTGATCATGGTGGCTGTAGTGCTTTTCAGTGCCGTGCTGCTTCACAGAACTCGTTTCGGACAGCATCTCTACGGTATCGGCGGGAACAGAGAAGCCGCACGATTTACCGGCATTGCGGTGGCACGGACGGAAGCGGCTGTCTATATGCTGTGCGCTTTTTTTACCGGAATAGCGGGAATGATAGCCACGTCACAGCTGTATAGTGCGGAACCGGCTTCCGGGGCAGGTTTCGAACTGAATGCCATAGCCGCTGCCGTTGTGGGAGGGACCAGTTTTACGGGCGGTATCGGTTCCATACCGGGCACATTTATCGGAGCTGCCATTATCGGTGCACTGGATAAAGGACTGAACCAGGCGGGTGTCCATTTTTCCTTTCAGTACATCCTGAAAGGGCTTGTGATTCTTTCTGCCGTGTATTTGGATGTGCGCCGGAAAGAGTCGTAGTTTATTGTGAAAAGCAACAGTCAATAAGTGATTTCAAGGACGGTAAGCGTCATGGGCCCGGCGGGTGTCTGGGCGGTGGCTTCGTCGCCCACGGCTTTTCCGAGCAGTGCTTTGCCCACGGGGGACTGGGTGGATATTTTACCGGACATGATATCCGCTTCGGCGGGATCCACAAGCAGATAAACCTGTTCTTTCCCCGTTTTATGGTTGTTCACACGTACCGTTGCCCCTAAAAAGGCCTTGTCCAGATCACGGTTTGATGTGGTGAGCAGGGCGGCGCGTGCGATTTTATCTTCCAGATCGCGTATGTACGCATGTATCATCGCCTGCTCTTCTTTGGCGGCGTGGTATTCCGCATTTTCGCTGAGGTCGCCCAGTCCCCGGGCAAATTCTATGGTTGCCGCAACGGTGATCCGTCTTTTATAAAGGTCGGCAAGATCCGCCTTCAGTTTCTCCAGACCTTCAGCAGTGATATAAACAGTATTATCTGCCATGAAAAGAGGTGTCCTTCCAGGGATACAGATGCATGTATCCGATAAAACAATGATGACCCGGGAAACCCGGAGTATAACAAAGTACTGTGTTTTTTCCCAAGAAATGCGGGAGCCTCATCACGAACGAGGCTTCAGATTCCAGGTGAACGCGAGCAGCACTCCGGCAAGAAGCGTGCATGTCATAATAGCAAGAATCACCAGATTCCAGGCAAAATGTTCTCCCCAGGCAGGGCCCGCATAATCAAGAATCCAGCCGAAGCCTTTTGCCTGCGCCGTTTTACCCAGGTAGCCGAAAAGTCCGATAAAGCCTGCCGCGGTACCGATTGCTTTTTTGCCCAGAGTGTCGAGCGCTATGATGACAATGAAATTGATGACCGGATAGACAAACAGCCCGATAACAGCAAGCATAAGCATATCGAGTGATACAAGCGATGCCGGGGTGAACAGCATGATGGTAAAGGCACCGATGACGGGAATAAGACAAAGGACGGAAAGCATTCCCCGTCTGCCGCCGGAAAGATCGGACAGCCAGCCCATGAGAATGGTGGACGGAATGCCACCGAATTCAATGGCAAGCACGGCAAGACCACCGCTGTGGAGGGAAGCGCCTTTGATTTCCCGCAGGTACATGGGGCCCCAGTCGAGCATACTGTAGCGGGCGATATAAGTGAAGAAGTTGGCAAAGGCGAGGAGCCACACATATTTATTCGTCAGCACATAGTGGAAGAGCAGTTCCTTCATGGTGAGCTCACGCTCTCGGTCTTCATGATCTTCCATGCCCTCCGGATAATCATTGTTGTATTCTTCAATGGGCGGAAGCCCCTCGGATTGCGGTGTATCACAAAGACGGTTGTAAATATAAAAGGCGCCGATCAATGCGAGCAATCCGGGAACGTAAAAAGCGTACTGCCATCCCCCGTAATAACTGGTTGCCCAGGCCGCAACATACCCGGCAATACCGCCGCCGAGATTGTGCGACGTGTTCCAGATGCTGAACATAAGTCCCCGCTCCCGCTCGCTGAACCAATGTCCCTGAGAACGTCCGCAAGGCGGCCATCCCATGGCCTGGAAAAAACCGTTCAGCGCCCAGAGCGCAAAGTGAATGGGAAAAGAATTGACCCAGCCGAAGGCAAAGTTGCAGAAAGCGGTCAGAAGGAGGCCGAGAGCCATGAAGGTGCGTGGATTGCTGCGGTCGGAAAACGCTCCCATGACAAATTTTCCGATGCCGTACGAAATGGCTGTCACCGCCAGCAGGCTGCCAATATCCGACTTGGAATAATGGAGCGTTTCCATCAGCTCCGGAGCAACAACAGACAGATTGTTGCGGACAAGATAAAAGGCGGCATATCCGAGAAAAGTGGATTCCATGACGCGCCACCGAAAGAGCGGATACTTGCGCTTGATCACTTCTTCGGGCAGACGCTCAATGTGCGGAGAGGGCGCAAAGGGGTTCCAGGCCATATCAGACTCCTTTATATATTAGAGGGACAGGGCATTTTTGCCCTTCAGCAAGAGCACACCATGTCCCTGTGATCTAATGACGGGAAGCAAGCTGCCGCTCATAGGATGCCTTGCCGCCATGGGGCACCAGCGGCGGCGATGGACTTCCGCGCCATTTGGGCCAGAGATAACTCTCCAGCACTTCAGAAAAAAAGTGGCTGCCGTCGGCAACTTCACTCATAGGTGTATCTTCAATTTCCCGTCGGGTCAAACTTCGGTAAGGGCGCTCCATTCTGTATGCGTCGGCCAGGGCGATCGTTTTTCGGCTGGCGAGAGGTGTTGCGCAATTCTGCAGCAAATCAGGGGACAGGGTGTCCGGTGCAGCACCCCAGCGCACTTCGGGCGGTAGGTTGGGGTTGAAAGATAGATCGTAAAGACGCTTTTCCACCTCCAGAAAAGTCAGGGTGCAGGGCTGTCCGTGGCTGTCTGTAAACTGGATGCTGCGCTCGGCGAAAAGCTGATTTTTCTTCTGCAATGCGGCAAGAGCAAGATCCGAAGGTGTCCAGACAGCGTGCAGGTTGAGTCCGGTGAGATCAAGCATGTCCGGTGCGTTATCGAACCACTGAATGGCGGCATCCATTTCCTCGAGAAACTCGAGGTATCGCCCACGCAGTTCCGCATCTTCCAGAGCTGAAGCATAGCGTCCCCAGCGACCGCCTGTATGATGAATATTTCGTGATGCGGTTCCTCCCGGAAACTCAATGGCGCCTTCGGTCTGTACATTTTCCCAGGCGAGGCGCACCTGCTCTTCCCGACGGCTGAGCGCCTGCGCAAAGTCTGTAAGAAACCGTTGGATAATCTCAACAGGCGACACGGGCTTTTCCGCTTTCATGCGGAAGCGTATAAACTGGTGCATGCTGGTCAGGGGAATATTTTTTTCGGTAATGAATCCTTTGGTGACCAGTTCTTCCATGCGGTCATACTGCTCCACGCTGAAACCGAATTCCCGCATTTCCTCGTCAGTGCGCCGCCGGACGCGGGTTACTTTGCCGTCCCGATCCGTTTCAGCGATGGGATAGCGCAGCACGCGGAATCCGCGGAAGCAGCCTGCATAAGGATTGTTTTCCCGGGTGGAGTCTTTGGGGGTAATGCCGGTGACCGCATTCATGCCGTTGAAGGTATAGAGATCCCGGGTGGGCGAGGTGGTGGCATCCAGAAAACGGACGCCGCCGCCTTCTTCAATCTCTGCCAGTACCAGCACATGCCCGTCCAGATAAAAGGAGCATCCGGGGATCAGGTATTGGGGCGTGATGGCGACCGGGCAGGTGTCGCTCCATTCGGAATTGCGTGCGAAAGGTTCGACGCGGAGGTTGCCTGTACAGGTGCCTGTGACCAGGTCAACAAAAAATTGATGCGCGGAACTGTATTCAAAGGAGCTGGCGGTGCCGGCGGGCAGGGTGGATGGCGCAGTGCGGATGTCCGTTCCGTCTGAGGAGCGCACGGTGCTGTACATAAAGGGGAGGCCCCGTCGGCATGCGTAATAACTTCCCAGAGACATGAGCAGTTTATGACAGTCGACAATATGATGCAGCGCCCGGATGGTGGGCAGATCAATCTGCGGATTGGAGGGCTCACCCAGAAATTCCGGATCCAGAAGCAGATTCATTTCCGGATCAGTAAGCACATGCTCCAGTTTTGCCAGCCGCTGCTCTTTTGTTCCATGCACTTTTCTGTCGTATATAGTGGAAATCCATTGTGCAAAATGGCGGGTTTCCGCCGGTGTCCACTGTCTGTACAGCGGCCAGGCACCTCTGGAAGAATGCAGCGTTGCCGGGTTAGGATCTTCTGCATCGGCCGTTGCCGGGAGAAGGGCTGGAATAAGAAGAAAGAAAAGGAGTCCGTAAAATCGGCGCATAGGGCATCCTTTCAAAATAAAGAACAAGGGACGGTGCAGGCGCGGCAAGGAGGGCCGGTATCTTCGCCTTCGGATATCAGTTTCATGAGAGAACCGGCACACTTACAATAAAGGACTGGTGGCATAAGACCATTTGCCTACCTGCGCATCCAGTTTATCACGGATCGGGTAGCCTGTTGTAAACATACCGCGCAGATAACTGGTTGTCGTTTCACGCTGGCAGAGGCTTCGGTAAAAAGCCTGGAGCCGGTATGCCTCTTTCATAGGCATTTTAAATCCGTCAGGCAGCGGTGTAGGCCGCTCCGGGGCGCCGGCAAACTCGTCACTGTCGAAAGGCGCACCCCAGCGCAGTTCCGGCGGGTGGTTGGGATCAAAAGAAAGGTCGTAGAGCCGCTCTTCTATATCCTTCAAGGTCAGGGTGACTGTTTTTCCTTTCGAATTAGTGTAGTCTAAAGAAAGTCTGTCGAAGTGCTGGTTTTTTTCGGCAATCATGGCGGCAGCAAGATCCGCCTGGCTTCGGATGCCGTAGGATTCGAGCCCTGTCATGTCGATGAAATCCGGTTTCATTTCAAACATGCGTATTGCGTATTCCATCCAGTCGGCAAGGTAGAAATATTTGTTGCGTCGATCCACATCGGAGGAAGGGGAACTCCAGGTTTCCCAGCGACCGGTCGCCTGGAAAATATTGTCCTTGTCGCGGTCTTCCGGGTACACAATAGGTCCGTTGCGCAGGACATCTTTCCAGGCATCCTGAATAAAACGTTCCCGCTCCAGATAAGCCTGCAGCAGCTCATCGCAGTACTGGCGGATAAAAGCCGCGGGTGCAATGCGGTCCAGCGTTTTCATCCGCAGCCGGATCAGATCATGGATGCTTGAAGGGCGCAGCCCGCCTTCCTCAATGAAATGGTTGTCATACATCTCACGGGTGAGATCGTACTGTTCCGTGCTGAATCCGAATTCCCGCATTTCGGCATCGGTCCGGCGGCGAACCCGGGTGACATTGCCCCGGCCGTCTGTTTCCGCAATGGGATAACGGAGAACCCGCAGACCCTGAAAGCAGCCCGCCCACTCGTCGTCCGGGTCAGACCCGCGCGGGGTCATGCCGCCTACAACATTCATGCCGTTGTAGGTAAAGATATCGCGGGAGGTGGTGGTGCTGCAGTTAAGGAAATAGAGTTCACCGTACTCGGTAACTTTCGCGAGGACAAGGCAATGTCCGTCCAGATAGTTCATACAGCCGGGCAGTAATTTATCCCGGTTCAGCGCCACCGGCACCGTGTCGGACTGTTCGGCATTTCTGCCGTTCAGGTTGACTCTGTAATTTCCGGAAATAAAATGACCCACTGCTGCATTAAAAAACTGGCTGAGCGAAGGGCTGGTAAAACTATTGGTGCCGCCATAGGGTATATTGAAATCGGAAATGCGGACGTCCACTCCGCGCTGTCCGGAACTGACGGTGGCAGTAATCCAGGGAAGGGCGCGGCGGTATGCGTAATAGGCAGGCAGAAAGGCGGTGAATTTTCCGCAGTCCATAAGATGATGCATGGAGCGGATTAGCCCGGCGGGCATCTGCGGATTGCCGCCTTCCCCGAGAAAGGAAGGATCCTGCAGCAGATTCATGTCCGGATCGGTAAGAAGATATTCCAGTTTCGCTGTTCGTTGCTCAACGGTACCTGTTGTCTTTTTGTCGAAAAGGTGTTCCACCCAGCGCGCATAATGCATCGTTTCAGCGGGCGTCCACTGGCGGCGGATGGGCCAGGCGCCCCCGCCACGGATAGATGGCGGGTTGGGATCGGCAGCGGCAGCAAGCAAAGCGGTGAGCGACACGGCGCCCAGAAGAAGCAGCGTCAATGGTCGATTAAAATACGGAAAAAATGGCATTGCATTGAACCCTGAAAAAATATAATGATGTGAAAGAAAAGGAAAGCGAGGTGTGGAGCAGCGCCCCTGTCCTCTGCGGTTATTATAGACAGAACAGCGGACGCATCCAAAAAGAGTGCCGTGACGACTGTGCCCCGTCTGAACAAAAAAGACCTGCGTAGAGCAGAAATGGCGTCTGCGAGTTTCTCCGGGCCGCGTGGTGTGTTCTTAAAGGCGGGCGGATCAGGAGGCTTTATTTTTTGCGTAAAGCCACATTGCCGAATTGGTCGATGAGTTCGTGCTTCCGGACTTTTCCGATGGCTGTTTTCGGCAGCTGATCAACAAAGCGAACGTAACGGGGGCATTTAAAAGCGGCAAGATTTTCTTTGCAGAAGTCAATGACTGCCTTTTCAGTAAGCGTATCTCCGCTTTTTACCTGAACCACGGCAAGCACTTCCTGACCCCAGGTGGGTTCATCAACTCCGATGACTGCCACTTCTTCCACCGCCGCCATCCGGGCAATAATCTGCTCGACTTGAGCGGTATAGATATTCAGGCCGCCCCGGATGATCATGTCTTTGACACGGTCAACGATATAAAGGTAGCCTTCGGCATCGAAATGACCGAGGTCTCCTGTTCTGAGCCATCCATTCTGGAGGACTTCAGCGGTTGCCTCGGGGTTGCGGTAGTAGCCTTTCATGACAGTAGGACCGGAGATAAGCACTTCGCCGACTTCGCCCACAGGCACGTCATGACCCTTTTTGTCCACGATGCGTATGGAAGTATAGCGCAATGCGGGGCCGACAGAATTCCAGCGGATGGGGTCTTCGTGGTCTGCAACAGCACTGGCGCAGGTTGCTTCGCTTAAGCCGTAACCCATGATCAGCGGCTTTTTAAATACGCGCTGGACTGCTTCGTAGATTGCTTCGGGCATAGGAGCGGCACCGGAAACAAAGAAGCGGATCGAACTTACATCGGTGGTCTCCGCTTTAGGAAGGCGCGTCATCAAGCCGTAAATAGTGGGCACGGCGCTCATGATGGTTATCTTATGCTGTTCAATCAGAGGCAGAATAGTATAAGGTGTGAAAGTGCCGCCAACGAGAATGATAGTCGCATTGCAGAGGGTAGGGGTCAGGATGGAAACAACCTGCGCATTGACATGAAACAGTGGCAGCACACAGAGGAAACGGTCGCGGGAAGTGATGCGGTTCGAGCGCAGCAGTGACAGGGTGTCCCAGGCATAATTGCCGTGGGTGAGGATAACCCCCTTAGGTTTGCCGGTTGTGCCCGATGTATAGATCAATGCGGCATCGGAAGCCTCCGTTGTCACAATATCCGGGGTCTCGACGGGTTGAAGCAGCTCGGAAAAAGAAGAGGAATGTTCGCAGGACTCGCCCAGGATAAATACTTTTTCCAGATTCGGAAGGGCTTCAAAAAGGCGGGGCAGGACGGGTCGGAACTGTGCCATAATAATCAGGAAACGAGCTTCGGAGTTTTGAATAATATAAGCGAACTCCTCAAAACTCAATGCCGGGTTGATGGGAACTAGCAATGCGCCGATACGGCCGCAGCCCATAAAACAGTAAAGGTACTCCAGGCAGTTGCCCATCATGAGCGCAATCTTGTCGCCCGGCTGAATGCCCTGTGCCTTCAGATTGCCGGCAACCAGACAGGAGCGTTCCAGCATCTGCCGGTATGTCACTTCCTCTTTCTCGAAAATGATCATGGGAAGATCCGGCGCCTGACGTACAGATTTTTCCAGTAATTCCGGTATAGTCATTTTGTCTTTCCTGCTGACGGACACGGAGGTGATCCGACCTGCTTCCATCCGGAGGGGTGGTCGGTAATGGGAGATAGTATACCCGAAGGCTGTATGCCAGCCAAAATCTTTACAAGTTCTAACAAGTAAACGGTTACCATGATGGGCACAGCATAAAATAAGTTGCCATAAAAAAGAAAAAACGCACAAAGATCTAGGAGTCGGATATCCTGTCCGCACAAAGCGGATCCGCAGTTGTAAGGGTGCGGAAATCCATAATACGATGAAAAGTCATGAAGTTGGCGTCATGGTTGTTGCGGGCGCCGCCTTCGTCGTCGTCATACGCCGTGCGGCAGACCGCGATCAGGTTGTTTCCTTCAAACTGCCAGTCCACATACTGAAAACCGTGATGCTCCACTTCGGGATGATGCAGAATGATCGCACGGACTTCCCACTGTCGCAAGTCCGGGGAGCGCATGAGCGCCAGGGTATTCCTTATGCGTGCCGGGCGCTCAGTACCGACATACTGTTCCTGTACGATGGAGGATAGTGTCCAGTAGAATCCGCTTTCCGGATCGTGGCGGATGGTAAATTTTTTGGCACCGCCAGGAAAATCAATGAAACCAGAGCAGGGATCGAAGGAGACGGCAGAGCCGTCCTCGCTGACAGTAACCAGTGCGGCTTTTTCCGGATACCCCGGCGTATCCACACGAAGGACATTTACAATAGCACCGGAAGGATCGACAACGGCATTGCCTTCAAGCCACCCTCCGAAAGTGCCGTCAAGCCACAGCGGGTCACGGGGCAGCGGATTGCTGAAAGTCCAGCTGGAGGCATTGAGGAGATCGGCGTCTACCGGCGCGGACATCATAAGCGCCTGATACCGTTCTCCCCAGCGGATCCCGCCCATGGCGTCCTCAAAGGCGCGCCACAATCGGCCTTTATATTCGATCACGGGCCCCGGTGCGGTGTGGTACTGTTCTTCGGAAGGAGTGAGCCTTCCGCTATGTGCATCGAGCGGTTCTGTCCAGTGAGCTCCTTCGTCATCGGAACGTCGGATAACAATTGCGCCGTGATGTTTTTCCACGGCAAGCAGATAAACAGCGCCGCGATGGGTAAACAGTTTTGGCCAGAAAAGGCACTGCATTTCCGCGAGCCGTGTCCAGCTTTCGCCGCGGTCTTCCGAACGGAATACAACGGCTGTCGCACATACGTGCTCATTGCTTTCAGGACCGAAATAATCATGCGCGGCAAGATAGTGGCCGGACGGCAGGACGGTAATGCTGGGCGAGCCTATATATTTCCCGGTAGACTGAGGGCTGTGGCTGATGACAATTCCGGGGGGAGCTGCGACGTCTGCGCCGCGGGCAGCCGGACAGGCGACGAAGCATGCAAGCGTCAGAAGGGAGAGCGTGCCACGGAGGTAAGCAGTAACATGCATGGAAAAGCCTTTACTTGTGGTTCAGCTGGCTCTGAATTTCATCGCTTGCTAATTTGGTCTTGTCCTGAATGTGCGCAAGCTTCATTTGTGCCGCACGGGCGGAAGCGGAGCGGGGCTCCACTGCTATCGCCTGCTGCCAGGACTTTACAGCGTCCGTATCTTCATGAAGTTTGTATAAAGCATTGCCATAATAAAGAAGTCCCCGGGAATAGTGCGGATCTTCCTGAAGCGCTTTCTGAAAAGAATACAGGGCATCACTGTAGCGCTTTGCATTGTAATGTTTCACACCCTGCTGCAGATACTTGCGTGCTTTCTTCCGTTCACCCGTCACAGCGGAGGAGGAGCCTTCCTGCCAGGAAGCGGAGATGCTGTCCCAGAAATCGTGGGTAAATTCGGCGGTGGAGGATCGAAAGCTGACAAAGCGCCAGGCGGTGAGAGCGAGGTCGCTTATGAGCGCCCAGGCGCCGGAGAAAAATGACTTGCTCATAAAGGTTTCCGGTGTGTGCCTTTCTTGCGACTATAAAGTGTGATCACTTCCTTTTAGTATGCCTTTTTACATCTTCAGTGTCAAGTGGATCGGAAACCCGGATTAGAAAGAGTTGCAAAGCCCTGTGCCACTGCACATAATAAAGGTAATGAAAAAAGATGCAGGAAAAATCATGACAACCCCGAATGGTACAACGCCTCTGAATGGCAGAATAGCCTTTCTGGACTTTCTTTTCTGCTGGCCACCCAAAGGCGGCGCCGACGTCGATGTGTATTCCGTGATGACAGGATTGCACCGGAGAGGTTGTCAGGTGAAGCTTTTTGTGCCTGCTTTTGCCGGATGTCCCGGGCGGGGAGAAGTGGAAGCAGATGTGCTTTCCTTTCCGGTTGAAATTGTTCCTGTACCCCGAAAGCGTCAGCAACTGCCTGCACTGGCGGAGCAGCTCCAAAAGGCGCTCGATGGCTGGCGGCCTGACATCGTGATTGTCTGCCACGGCTACTTGCTGAAAACAGCCCTTATTCCGATGCTGAAGGCAAAAACGCTTATCAGCCGCATTTATGCCAATGAGATCTTTTGTTTGAAAGACGCTTTCCATTATAAAGACGGAGCACCCTGTCCCTTATATCTGCATAAAGAACCGGAACTATGCAGAAAATGCGCTGCTGAGCACTTGGAAACGCAGGTAAAAAAGGGACTGTGGGACCCCTGGACCCATGAATATATTATTACCCGGGGCTGGGATTCCTCTTTCGGAACGGCGCATCGTAATGCCCTGGATCGACTGGACAGTATCATTGTCTATAATGAAAGTATCAAGGGGGCATTGTCTCCGTGGGACAGCAAGGTCACTGTGATTCCCGGAGGAATTACGGCTGAACCGGTCGTATCCGCCTCTGCGCACCCTGAAAAACAGGGACAGGGTATGCGTGTTTTAATGGCGGGAAGAGTTGAGGACCCCCTGAAGGGGCTGGCTGTCCTGGAGGAAGCCTGCTGTGCCTTGCGACGGAAAGGATATGCTTTTGAGGTACAGGTGACCCATTATGACCCCTTTTTCGGAAGGCCGGAACTGAAGGCAACAGGCTGGCTGTCTCATGGAGAAACCCTTGCCCTGTACAGGAATGCCCATATTGCCGTAGTTCCTTCCTTATGGGAAGAGGCCTTCGGTCTGGTTGCGGTGGAGGCAATGGCGGCAGGGGTGCCCGTATGTGCATCACGAACCGGCGGGCTGCAGGAAATAATAGAGGAAGGAAAGACAGGTTTTCTTTTTAAGCCCGGAGACAGTGCAGCGCTTGCGGATGTTCTGGAAAAACTACTGCAGGATCCGGAGTTGCGTAAAAGGATGGGCGATGCCGCGCAGCAGCGGGCTCTGGAGGAATATGCCTGGGATAAGGTAATCGAAAAGCATTACATACCTTTGCTGAAGGGATTTCTCCCATGAAAAAGCGATTTGCGGTTCTATACAGTCTGGCTCCTCACTTTCGACGCTCCTTGCTGGCACTGCGGGAAGAAGAGCCCGACAGCCATATAACGCTTCTGCTCCCACCCGGATTTCCGCAGGAGGTTGTGGAAGGATGCTGCGATGAAATCCTTGCATTGGCGCCCGCTTCGTCGCAGCGGCGCTCTTTGAAGCATGCCTGGCGCCTGATCCGGTATCTTCGCCGGGAACGTTTCGACTGCTTTATTGTATTCTTTAACAGTCCTGCTTTGTGGCTGCTTACCCAATGCAGCGGCGCGCGGGAATGTGCATATTTTTCGCAGCGGGGAGCCCGCTGCCCCATGAGCATGTCTTTTCTTCGTAGTGTATACGCCCTGGTCGGGAAAAGGATCAGAGGACGCTATATGTATTACAAGATTAAATGGGATATCTACAGGCATCCTTTTTCGGATACTTCCCGGGCAGCAGACAGAAAAGAACAGGACGGGGATTCTTAACCCTTCAGGAAAGCAATGCTATGGCAGGAAAACAGGTAGAGCAGGCATTAACACTGCTGGAAGGGCTTAATCTGCCGTGCTTCTGTCGCGATGGGCTGCAAAAGGCAGAAGAGCATATTCGCCTCATCCGCGAATGGAACCATGCCATCAGCCTCGTATCACAGGGAGACCTCGCTTTTTTACCGGAACGGCACCTGGTGGACGCACTGAGCCTTCTGGCCGTTATCATGCAGACGTCCGGGGAAAAGCGGCTGCTTGATATCGGCAGTGGCGCAGGGTACCCTGCTATCCCGATGAAATGTTTCTGTCCGACGCTGGATGTAACGCTAGTGGAACGGAGCCGCCGGAAGGCTGGTTTTCTTCAGCGTGTCATTTCGCTGCTTGGGCTGGAAGGGGTGACAGTGCTTACCGGAGAGTTTCCGGCGCAGCCTGAGCGCCTGGATGCGCAGTGGATAACGGCGCGTGCTGTAGAGCGGCCGAAAAAGGTTTATGCCGATGTTTTGCAGAGACTTCCGCAGGGGAGTGTGTTTTTATGTCAATTGGAGGGGGTTCCGCCTGTAGCTAGTGAAATGTTCCACGTGGAACATGTAGAGGATGTGTGGCAGAGCAGCGGGCTCAGACGGGGAAGTTTGCGGCTGATCCGGAAAAAATAAGACAGCGGGGCGGATCGGGCAAATGTTCCACGTGGAACATAGTCTCCTTACTTGGGTTCATTCCTGGAGGTATAGCGGCGGAACATGCGGGGAACGCCTCCATCCCGTGTCACATCGGCAAAACTTGCAGGAAGGGTGGTGCGGGTCTTGCCGTCCATCACCTGAAAATGAAGGTGTGGAACCAGACTATGCCCGACGTGTCCGCTTAAAGCGATGGCCTGCCCCTGCTTCACTTTATCCCCGACCGCTACTTTGCTGCCTTGCTGCTGAATATGCCCGTAATAGGCCCAGGTGCCGTCGCTGTGCTCAATGGCGACCAGATTGTTAGGCTTTTTATAGCCATGATCCGTATGTTCCTGCACCACTTTAACGACCTTTCCTTCCCGGGCGGCACGCACTTCCGTCCCTTCGGGCATATAAAAATCATAGGCGTACCGACTGCTGCCATGATGGCTTACAATGCCGCCCACACCCTGAATACACCAGTAACTTTTTCCGGCCTCCCAGGGCAGACAGTAGGGAGAGTTTTCCGGATCCGGAAAAACGACGTCGTCTTCCCGGTTTGCCCAATAAATGGCGAATATAACCAGAGGAATCACAATAAAGACCAGGCAACCCCCCGCTTTAATGATCGGTTTTAAGCACATGACCTTTTCCTGATGTTAGTAATGTTTTGTTTGTAAAGCAGTGTACTGCTTCATTGGTACACAGGCGCCGCGCGCACAACTGGTGCGTGTTTTGCCTTAAAAATACCTTCCCGGCACTGCCGGGTATATGGTACACTGGTACAATATACGCAGGTACTGAAAAGTGGCGCTAAACCAATTATAGCACTCTGCCGGTGCCGGCTGTCGAATAAGGAGTTGTTTTTCCATGGCAAAACACGACTTAAACCGCCGTGAATGGCTGCAGCGCAGCACAGCGGCAGTGCTGGGCGGTGCATATGCCCTGCAGGCACAGAGTGCAGCACCGCTTCGCCCCAACATTCTTTTGCTAATGGCGGATCAAATGCGCGGCGACTGTCTCGGTACAGCCGGTCATCCGGCGGTGCTTACGCCGGCGCTTGACCGACTCGCTGCAGAGGGCGTTCTTTTCCGCCGCGCCTATTCCTCGGTTCCTTCCTGCACCCCGGCACGGGCGGCTTTGCTTACGGGGCTCGGTCCATGGAAAAACGGGATGTTGGGCTACAGTCGTATCCCGGAGCAGTATGCCCGCGAAAAACCGCGCATGCTTCGGGAAGGCGGCTACAGTACCTGCTCGATCGGCAAATGCCATTATCATCCGCAGCGCAACGGTCACGGCTATGAGAAACTGCTCCTGGATGAATCAGGCCGGGTGGAAGCACCGGACTTTGAAAGCGACTACAGACGGTGGTTCCGCATGACGGCGCCTGATCTGAACCCGGATGCGACAGGTCTGGGATGGAATGATTACCCAGCCCGTCCCTACGCTCTTCCTGAAGAACTGCACCCTACCTGCTGGACGGGTAATGAAGCGGTTCGTTATCTGGAGAATTACCGGGAAGATGCGCCGTTTTTTCTGAAAGTGTCTTTTGCCCGGCCCCACAGCCCCTATGATCCGCCGCAGCGTTTTTTCGACCTTTATGCGGATCGTGAAATCCCCGCTCCTGTCATAGGCGACTGGTGCGCCCGCTATGCGCCCCGGGCAAGCGAAAAAGACAGCCTCTGGCATGGGGATCTGGGCACTGATACGGTGCGCCATTCCCGCCGTGGCTACTACGGCAGCATCACTTTCATTGATGAGCAGATCGCCCGTATTCTTTCAGCCCTGGAAAAGAGCGGGCGTATGGAAAATACGCTCATTCTGTTTACCGCGGATCACGGCGACATGCTCGGAGATCACCACCTCTGGCGCAAGACCTACGGGTATGAAGGTTCGGCGCATATTCCCATGATTCTTCGGGCACCTGCCTCTTTTGATGTACCCTGCAAAGGGGTTGTCCGCGATGAAGTGGTTGAGCTGAGAGACATACTGCCTACTTTTCTGGATGCTGCGGGGCTGGGCGGTGCCGAAGAGATGGACGGCCGCAGCCTGCTCCAGCTGCTTCGTGATGATGGAAGAAGCTGGCGGCCGTGGCTTGATCTGGAGCATTCCCGTTGTTACGTAGATTCCGAACAATGGAATGGTCTAACGGATGGAAAAAGCAAATATCTGTTTTTCGGTCAGAGCGGTGAAGAGCAGCTTTTTGATCTGACAGCGGATCCGGGGGAATGCGTGAATCTGGCGGGCACCCCGGGTGCCGCTTCCCTGCTGGAACTGTGGCGCCGCCGTCTGGCTGATCATCTGCAGGAGCGTGGCGCTGACTGGGTGCCGGACGGCACATTAAAGCGGCGCCCGAAAGATGTACTGCATTCCCCGAACTACCGGCAGCCTGAGGGGTGAGGGATTTTCTGCGGTCGACGGTTGCCAGCCTGCTCATCGTTTTTGCCTCGTGCACTTCGCTTCGCATACAATGAACCGAGCGAATCGCCGCTAGCGATAAAGGAAAACGCTATGCTTTACAACACACTGGGCGGAAGTGACTTGCAGGTCTCCGCTCTTTCACTGGGTGTCTGGCAGCTGGGTGACCCGGGTTTTTGGGGCGAGGAGGCATGTTCTTCGCCTGCGGATCTGGTCGCCGCCGCCATCGATCACGGCATTACTCTTTTTGATACGGCGGAACTGTACGGCAACGGTTCTTCGGAGGAGCTTCTGGGCGCGGCATTAAAAGGCAGGCGTGATGAGGTGCTTCTGGCGTCCAAAGTTTCCACACAGCATTGTACGGCTGAAGGCATCCGTTCCGCCTGTGAAAACAGCCTTTCCCGGCTGCAGACAGACCGCATCGACCTCTATCAGATCCATTGGCCCTTCCCTCCCGCCGATTATGCGGCGGTACAGGAGACCCTGGAAGCGCTTCGGCAGGAGGGAAAGATTCGGGAAATCGGCGTGTCCAACTTCGGCAGGCGTGATCTCCAGGGCTGGATGGCGGAAGGGACGGCTGTTTCCAATCAGATCGGTTACAACATGCTTTTCCGTGCACCTGAATATGAAATGATTCCAGCGTGCCGTAAGCACAATCTCGGTGTGCTGGCTTACATGCCGCTGATGCAGGGGCTTCTGACGGGCAGATTCAAGTCTACGGAAGAAATCCCCTTTCAGCGCCGCCGCACCCGCCATTTCTCCTGCACCCGTGAAGGGACGCGGCACGGTCAGGTTGGACATGAGCGGCTTCTGTGGGACACACTGGAGGATCTCAGTGACTTTGCCGATGCCATCGGCGTGCCCCTTTCCGTACTGAGTCTCTGCTGGCTTATGCGCCAGCCGGGTGTGTCTTCTGTCATTATCGGATCACGGAAGGTGGATCAGCTGCTGTTCAACCTGCAGGCGGCACAGCTGGACATAGGTCCCGCCGCAACTGCGCAGCTCAATGAAGCGACGTATCCGCTGAAAGTGGCATTGGGTCGCAATTGCGACATGTGGGAGAGTGACGATAACAGGCGTATTAACTGATTCGGTGCTTGATCCCCGAAGCTCCGGAAATCTTCGCCTGTCGCATGTGAATGACGAAAGGAAGGAAGCAAACGATCATGAGGATCACCTTTGTAATCCCTGCCTACAATGAAGCGCCTACACTGGCGGCTCTGGCGGAGGGTATCAAAGCGCATGTGGGTGCTCATGACTTCCGGATTCTTTTTGTTGATGACGGCAGCACCGACAATTCCTGGGAAATCCTGGAGGGGCTGCGTCGGGAAGATGCCCGAATTGATCTTCTCCGGCTTCGGCGCAACTGCGGAAAAACGGCGGCGCTGGAAGCGGCATTTGCGCGCGTGAGCGGGGATGTGCTGATCACCATGGATGCCGATCTGCAGGATGATCCTGCCGAAATTCCGCGCATGCTTGCCAAACTGGATGAAGGGTATGATCTTGTTTGCGGGTGGAAGAAAAAACGTCATGATCCCTGGTTGAAAACAATCCCTTCCCGTTTTTATAACGCACGCATTTCCCGGCGCTTTAAGTTGCCGCTGCATGATATCAATACGGGTTTCAAAGCCATGCGCATGGAAGTGGCGAAGCGCCTGCGGCTCTGGAGCGACATGCACAGGCTTATCCCGGTTTTTGCCGCGCATCTGGGCTATAAAGTCACAGAAATTCCTGTACGCCATCATCCGCGTAAATTCGGCAAATCCAAATATGGTTTTTCCAGAATTCAAAAAGGGCTGGTAGATATTGAGAGTGCAGCGTACATTCTGAAATATCAGGATGCGCCGATGCGCAAGATTTACATCTCTCAGGGAGGGCTTCTTTATGTGTTACTGCTGGTTCTCCTGACCCTGAGTTTGGCGTTGATCGTGAAAGAGGCTCCGGAGGCACTTATCCTGCTGCTCTTTTCAAGTTTGGCTATCGCTTTATATTTTCTTTCCGGTTGCTTTTTCAGACTTGCCGAAATGCACCAACTGATTCAGTACCGGATGCCGCCGCCGGATCCCGGGCGTTTCGTGGCAGCGTATCATGCGACTCCCTGGGCAGACGATGCGGAGAGTCCCGGTCAGGAAAATTAAAACAATACTTTTCGAAAACAAGGAAAACATGATATGACAAAGAAAGCGGACAACCATCCTTTGCTCGGGAAAAAAGCACCGGCATTCACTTTGGAATCAAGCGACCGTAAAAAGGTACAGCTCAGCAATTTTAAAGAGGGGCTTGTTGTCCTTTATTTTTATCCGAAAAACAACACCCCGGGCTGCACGCTGGAGGCGCAGGAGTTCCGCGATCTTCACGATGCGTTCACAAAACTGAATGTGACAGTGCTCGGCGTGAGTCCGGACAGCCCTTCTTCGGACTGCCGTTTTTCCGAAAAACTGAGCCTCAATTTTCTGCTGCTTTCGGACCGGGATCATGCCATTGCCGAAAAATACGGGGTCTGGGTGGAAAAAAGCATGTGCGGCAAAAAGTACATGGGTGTGGAGCGCACCACCTTTTTGATTGACGGGAGCGGGAAGATCATTCATGTGTGGGGCAAAGTGACGGCAAAAGGCCATGCGCTGGCGGTACTGGATCTTATTAAAAATCGTGCATAAGAAGGCAGTGAAGGAGCGCATTCAGGCGCTTGAATCTTGACGCGGAAAAAGGGTATGCCATGGTTGTCTCGACGCTGGACTGGGTGATTGTCGGGTTTTTCTTTCTCTTTTATCTGGGTGTCGGGCTTATATTGACCCGCCGTGCAGGATCCAGTACAGCTGAATTTTTTGTTGCAGGAAGGAGTATGCCCTGGTGGCTTCTGGGTGTGTCCATGGTGGCGACCACTTTCTCCACCGACACGCCGAATCTCGTGGCGAATATTGTCCGAGAAGACGGTGTCATGGGCAACTGGGTCTGGTGGGCCTTTTTGCCCACGGGCATGCTGACTGTTTTTGTTTATGCCCGGCTCTGGCGGCGTTCCGGACTGCTTACGGATCTTGAATTTTACGAATTGCGCTACAGCGGCAAGTCTGCTGCCTTTCTCCGCGGCTTTCGCGCCATCTATCTGGGTGTCTTTTTCAATGTCATTGTCATGGCATCTGTTTCGCTTGCCGCAATTAAAATCGGCAGCGTGCTGCTGAACCTCACGCCCATGCAGACGATTTTAATTGCAAGCACCATCACCGTGATCTACAGTTCCTCCGGAGGATTGCGCGGCGTCCTGTTTACCGACCTGATTCAGTTCACTGTCGCCATGATCGGTGCCGTTGCAGCCGCTGTGATTGCTTTGCGCCACCCCGATGTGGGCGGCCTTTCAAAGCTTCTTGCCCATCCGGCGTTGGAGGGTAAGCTCTCCATCTTCCCGAGCTTTACGGATCCGGATCAGCGGGGAGTGCTTATCTCCGTCTTTCTCATGCCCATTATTGTCCAGTGGTGGAGCGTCTGGTATCCCGGTTCGGAACCGGGCGGCGGCAGTTATATTGCGCAGCGCATGCTTGCCGCCAAAGACGAGAAAAACGCTGTCGGAGCCGTCTTTCTTTTCAATGCCGCCCATTATGCGCTGCGTCCCTGGCCCTGGATTGTGGTTGCCCTCTGCTCCCTTCTGGTATTTCCCAGCCTGGACTCGCTGCGCGAGGCTTTTCCCCATGCCGCAGCCATCATCGGTCATGATATGGGCTATTCGGCGATGCTTACCTTTCTTCCTGCCGGTGTTCTGGGTCTGGTGATAGCCTCGCTGATTGCAGCCTATATGTCCACGATTTCCACGCATCTGAATTGGGGTGCATCCTATGCGGTTCATGACTTTTACAGCCGTTTCCTGCGCCCGGACGCTTCTGAAAAAGAGCTGGTTCTGGTCGGCCGTGTAGTGACCGTCGTGCTGATGATTCTGGCGGGTGGTGTTGCCCTGATCATGGAATCTGCCCGCGATAATTTCCAGATTATGCTGATGGTGGGTGCCGGCACCGGGCTTATTTTTATCCTCCGCTGGTTCTGGTGGCGGATCAATGCCGCAAGCGAAATCGCCGCTATGATTATTTCTTTTTTCGTTGCTCTTTATTTTCGGTTTCTGCACCATCGCTTCGGTTTTCTCCCGCTCAGCGATGCGACCCAGCTGCTCCTGACTGTGGGGATTACGACGGCAGGCTGGCTTGCTGTTACCTGGCTCACCCGCCCGGTGGACGAGGAAGTGCTGCAGCGGTTCTGCAGCCTGATCCGCCCCGGCGGTCCCGGGTGGAAAGGGATTCCGATTGATCCGCAATCCGTCCCTCACGGAGATACGGCATGGCAGGTGCCCCGGGGTATTCTATGCATGCTTCTGGGATGCCTCTCCATCTACAGTGCCCTTTTTGCTACGGGTTATCTTATTTACGGAAACTATCTGCCCGGCGTGCTGCTGTCGGCAACAGCCGTGATCTCCGGATACGTTCTGGTTCGCCAGTGGCGTGTTCTCCTGGCCCGTGACTGATAAGCCCGCCGTCAGGGCTGCTGCCAGCCCTGTGCACCCAGGAGCGGAACGAAGCGGCAGGGCGTGCCTTCTTCCCGGTGAAATCCGTTCCGGTGCCGCCTGATCCGAATCAGGCGCTGGTGCTGGCGGTCGCCCACCGGTGCTACCAGCATGCCGCCTTCCTTCAGCTGTGCCAGGAGTGCTTCAGGAATCTCCGGTGCGCCGGCAGTGACCAGAATGCCGTCGTAGGGCGCCCCGCTTTCATGACCAGTACTGCCGTCTCCCAAAAGAGGTGTTATTCCCCGGTATCCGAGTTCTGTCAGCCGTTTTGAAGCGTTATGATAAAGGACGTCAATGCGTTCCACAGTGAATACCGTGTGGGCGAGAAGCGACAGCACAGCAGCCTGATACCCGGATCCGGTGCCGATTTCAAGAAGCCGGTGTTCAGGTGCCGGGCAGAGCCATTGGGTCATGAGTGCCGCCATATAGGGCTGGGAGATGGTTTGCTCTGCGCCAATGGGCAGCGGTCTGTCCTCATAGGCCTGCGTTTTCCAGTCCGCATCAACGAAGAGATGGCGCGGTACGGACAGAAACGCAGCCAGTACCCCGGGGTCTGTAATCCCCCGTTTGCGGAGCTGTTCCTCAACCATTATTTTACGCAGGGAGTCATAATCGGGTTCATGCAATGTGCTCTATTTCCTTTCTTATTCTATTGTGTCACAGTGTGCGCCCGGCTGCAAGTACGGGATTTTATAGATTTGCGATGGGCAGATTTTGCGCTTCCTCCTGTTTTTTAGTATCATAATGACCTTAAAGGGTACCCGTATTTTTATATACGCCAGTTTTCGTACTTTAAAAAGGGGCGGGTGCTGTCCAGTCAGGGCTGAAACTGATTAGGGCTGGAGGGTCGGTACTGCTTTTAAAAAGGCAGATCCGTCACACTTTCCCGATTGAGGATCGGAATCCGCTTTCAGTCTTACCAAAATACCAGTCTGTATCAGGCCGGCAGAAGGAGTTCTGTATTTATGAAAAATTGCGATCAGGTGCTTACCACCAACAGTATTGTGACGCATTGGATTGAGGAAATGGCAGCTTTATGCCTGCCGGACAAGATTGTCTGGATAGACGGCTCGGACGAGCAGCGCCAGGAACTGATTGCGGAAGCCTGCCGTACCGGCGAGATTATTGCCCTCAACCAGGAGCAGTACCCCAATTCTTATTATCACCGCACACATCCGCTGGATGTTGCCCGTGTGGAGGACAAGACCTTCATCTGCTGCCAGCGTGAACGGGATGCCGGTGCGACCAATAACTGGAAAAATCCAGAAGAGGCGTATACGGAAGCCGCCAATTTTTTCCGTGGTGGTATGCGCGGGCGGGTCATGTACGTCGTTCCCTTTTCCATGGGACCTGTAGGCTCTCCCTTCAGCAAGATCGGTATTGAGCTGACCGACAGCATTTATGTCGTATTGAACATGATGATAATGTGCCGTGTAGGCAAACAGGTTCTGGATGTGCTGGGGCACAGCGATGACTTCACGCGCTGCCTGCACAGCAAGGCGACACTGGATCCTGAAAAACGTCGCATCCTTCACTTCCCCGAAGATAACACCATCTGGTCGGTTAATTCAGGCTATGGCGGCAATGTGCTTCTGGGTAAAAAGTGTCTTGCCCTGCGCATGGCGAGTTGGATGGCCAGAAAAGAAGGCTGGCTGGCTGAGCACATGCTGATTCTGGGTGTGGAAGAACCGAGCGGTCGTGTTGACTATGTGGCGGCTGCCTTCCCCAGCGCCTGTGGCAAAACCAATCTTGCCATGCTGATTCCGCCTGAAGGGCTGAAGAGCAAGGGGTACCGGATCTGGACTGTTGGTGATGATATTGCCTGGATTCGCCCGGACACGGACGGTCGCCTCTGGGCGATTAATCCTGAGGCTGGATTCTTCGGTGTTGCCCCGGGCACCAATTCCTCGTCCAACAGAAATGCCCTGCTGACCGTCCGGAAAAACACGATTTTTACCAATGTGGTGCTGGGTGAAGACGGTACCGTATGGTGGGAGGACGGAGAAGGAGATCCCCCGGCGAATGCGACAGACTGGCTGGGCAACCCCTGGTATCCGGGAAAGAAAGATGAAAACGGCAAGGAAATTCTGGGTGCTCACCCCAACAGCCGCTTTACGGCACCGCTGAACCAGTGTCCTTCCGCTTCCCACCGCATGGAACACCATCACGGTGTGCCTATTTCCGCCTTTATTTTCGGCGGACGACGCAACCATCTCGCCCCGCTGGTGTACGAAGCATATTCCTGGAACCATGGTGTTTTTGTCGGTGCCAGTATGGCATCGGAGCGCACTTCGGCACAGTACGGCAAACAGGGTGAAGTACGTCGTGATCCCTTTGCCATGCTCCCCTTCTGTGGTTACAACGTTGCCGATTATTTTAAGCATTGGATTTCCATCGGCCGTTCCATCAAACACCCGCCGAAGATTTTCCATGTCAACTGGTTCCGTCGCGACGAAAACAATAAATTCCTGTGGCCCGGCTACGGCGAAAATCTGCGTGTGCTGGAGTGGATTCTTCAGCGGGCACGAGGTGAAGGGGATGCGGTTGAAACGCCGATCGGTTATATTCCCGGAAAAGAGTCGCTGGATATGACCGGTCTTGAGCTTGCTCCGGAGACGCTGGACGAACTTCTGACGGTGAACCGGGAAGACTGGAAGGCTGAGGCGGACGACATAGAACAGTTTTTCGACAGCCTCGGACTGAAAGTGCCCTGGGAATTGCGAAATGAGCTGGAAGCCCTGCGCAACCGCCTGTCGGATGACGAATAAACAGCGCTTTTACTGATTCTGCAGATAACAGCTGCGCCCGGTTTCAAATCGGGCGCAGCTTTTTAGTTGTTATGCCCTGCAGGGCTGTGCCGTGGCATCTCGCCTTTGAAATCGCCCAGGCTCTCCCAATAAAGCCGCCGGCTCAAGTCCACTTCCGCCACAGCGATACTGCCCCATTCCATAGCCTGCGCCAGAACACGCCCCTCCTGATCATAAATGCCGGTTATCATCCAGTGCATCGATATGTCTGTATAGCTGCTGGCTGCCAGATACACATGATTTTCACATGCCCGTGCAGCCGCAAGCAGGGGATTGCATCCTGCCACGGGAAAAGCAATGATTTCGGCGCCATTCAGGGCAAGCTGCCGTGCCGGCTCCGGGAAAAATCCATCATAGCAGATCATGATTCCAATACGGCCGATAGGGGTGCTAAAAACAGGATAGTCTGTTCCTGGCGTGATCCCTGCCTCGATCTCATTGCGGGGCAGGGACGCTTTCCGGTATTTTCCGACCAGGGCGCCTGCCGGGTCCGCGAGAATGGCGGTGTTATAAATAAGGGAGCCTGCTCTTTCGGTGAGCCCCGCGACAATATATAAATGGTATTTTTCTGCCATCTCGGCGAAATAGTCACTCATCGTTCCGGGGATTGTTTCTGCCATTTCGTGATGCGGTTTGCCTGTTCCTGTCGTCGGAATGGACTCGGGGAGTACCAGCAGATCCACTTTTGCTTCAGAAGCCTGGCGAATCAGCGGCTCAAACTGGCGGCAGCTGTCCAGACCGCTTGCCGCATTACGGGGCACATAATGCACGGCACCCAGACGGACCCGCCGGGGTGGCGGTGCTTCCACGGGGGTGAGCCGGATGTCCCGCCATTCTACAGATGCCTTCCTTGCCCAGCGCAGATACAGTTCTACCTGCACGGCAGCAGCACCGTCCGGTGACTGATAGGTGCCTGAGACGTGCGACCAGCCGTCTTCATCGGGCCCAAAACAAACAGGGTACTCAGGTTCAGACCGGGGATTCCGGCCGCCCTGATAACTGTGTGCACCCGGTTCACCATGGTAAAGCGCTTTGCCGTCTCCGCTCTGCCAGAGCAGGCGCGCCAGAACAGAGCGGCGCGGATATTCAACGCCTGATGCCTGATACCGGGCATCGAAGCGGTACCACTGCCCTCCTGTTACGGGAAAGGATTTAAACCAGCATCCGTCAAGCCCTTCCCTGTCATCGGCAGAGATGCGCAGCCTTCCGTCGGGAAGCCTTTCAAAGGAGGGGGCAATTTCTTTTCTCGGGGCCCGGCTTTCCCAGTCCTTCAGCTCGGTGGCACTGCATACGGCAGCGATGATCATAAAAAAAATCAGCCGCAACGGCATGCCGATGGAAGTGTTCATGGGAAAGGAGCCTTCCTTTTGCCTGCTTCAGAGATACCCCAGTGCCTCCAGTGAGCGCACATCTTCGAGATTGATGCTGTAATCGGATTCGTCGCCGATGCCGAAATGCTGACGAAGAGCGGCATCCTCTTCTTCGGCTTTTTTGAGCAACGCCTGCGCTTCAGCGACAAGTTCCGGCACATCCGTGGCAATGGAGTGCTTTTCTGCGGGGTCTATGCTGAGATCAAAAAGCTCTTCAGCGGAAGAAGTCAGGGAGCGGATGTATTTCTTATTACGGAAAACGACGCTTTCCAGAGGGTCATAAAAAATGTTTGTGCCGATAAATACGGGCGGTGCGCTCTCTCCTGGCTGCTCATTATGCAAAGAGACAGGGAAAGTGTTGGGCGCAAGATAAGACGGAACAGCCTGTCCGCAGCTTTCCATCAGGGTGGGCATTATGCCCAGAGTGGTCACGGGTACCTCGACAATGCCTGTTTTTATACTCTTTGGCTGCTTCAGCAGAAGCGGAACCTGTACCAGCGGGTTGTACAGGTTGTGCCCGTGCTCGAAATGGCCGTGCTCCCAGAATTCTTCTCCGTGGTCGGCTGTCAGAAAAATGAGGGCGTCGTCATAGAGTTTGAGCAGCTTCAGCGCCCCGAGAAGCCTGCCGATCTGCTCATCCGTATAGCTGACATCGCCCTGATAAAGGGCACGGATCCATTCGCGTTCGCGGGCAGTGCGGGCAATGCTTCCGGCACGGGCGGCACGGACATCTGAAAATGAACTTCCTGCTTTCCGCAGCTCCGGATCCTCCGGCAGGAAGTTTTCGGGCGGTTCGTAGGGTACATGAGGGTCAAAATAATGAACCCAAAGAAAAAATGGCTCGTTCCGGTGCTGTTGCAGCCAGTCGATGGCATGATCGGTCAGTACGGCTGCATTGGCGCGTTTCCGTCCTCCCAGGAGGAGCAGATTATGGGAGAGTCCTGTGGTGAAAGCGGGCATTTCCACGACCTGTGCCGGAAACCAGAAATATTCGTCAAAGCCCCGGTCAAGCCCGCTTCGGGGAAGGAGAAAAGCGTTGGTACCGATGGCGCAGCTGCGGTAGCCTGCCTGCTGCATGGATTCTGCCAGCGTGGGGATTGCGGGAGGCAGCGAAGTTTTTCCATTTGTCATGCCGTGAACCCGCGGGGATACTCCGGTAAGAAAGGAAGCCACCGCCGGATAGGTCCAGGGCGCAGGAGAATATGCTCTGGTGAATACAAGACTGTCTTTGCCGAGTGTGTCGAGGTGCGGCGTTTTTGCCCGAAGATTGCCGTACAGTCCCAGCGCATCCTGGCGCAGCGTGTCCACTGTGATGAGGAGTATTTGTTTGGATGGCACCGTTGCTGCAATCTGCCGCCCTGCAGCAGGGTCGGGAAGAGGCGTTGATGCTTTCTGAAAACGGATACAGCCCGCACTTCCGTGAATAAAAACCAACAGCAGAAAAAGGAGTAGACTCAGCCGCCTGGTGGATTTGGCAAAGAGCGTTAAACCCACAGCGGAAGTCAGTATCACAAGCAGGGCGCCGCCCCAAAAAAGCGTATTGTCTCTGGTATCAAAAAATACAGGTTTTGCCTGAAAACACAGGGACAACAGAAAAAGAAAGAGGGTGAAGGCAAAAAAAAGCCGCGGTGGAACAGACCACTGCCGGTTCCGGCTGATTTTCCCCAGAATAAGACTTGCCGCACCGGCGACCAGAAAGGAAAATACGCCGAAATACCGCATGATCGTGTGCCAGTGAAGCGCATACTGATCCGTATAGGTAAACAGAATATCCAGTACGATGATCAGATAGGTAAAAAGAAAAAAGAATAAAAAGAGAAACAGCCGGACAATTCCCGGACGGATGCCGCCGAGCCACACAAAAATAAAAGAAAGAACTGCCGAAAAAAGGCAGAGCCAGCCAAAAAGCAGCAGGGAACTGTTGGAAAACTGAAGAAAATAATCGGAAAAGGAAAGAGGGAGATAACCGGCAGTCAGGGTCTGTCCAATGGATTCCAGGGCAGTCAGCCCTATTGCCGCAGGCATACACCAGAGAATCATCCGGCCGATCAATAAGGCGAAAGAGGATATCACTGCGGTGCTCCTTCCTTAGGCAGTATGACAGGCAGGAGTTTCAGAGGCTGCACTCCTGCCTGTTCGGGACGCTTCCGGCGGATGCCGTTCAGTCCGTCAGTTCTTTAATGCGGATATTACGGAACTTCAGAATATCGCCATGACCCAGAAAGCCGATATGCCCGGAAGCGTTTTTCACGCCGGGATGTTCCTGCCCGTCCAGAGTTCCGTCTTTGGTCGCTTCATCCAGATCGGCATCCACAATGGTTTCGCCGTTGAGGATAACAGTGACCCGGCGGCCTTTCGCAATAATTTCTTCCTCGTTCCATTCGCCCACGGGTTTGAGATGGTCCCGCTTGGCGGGGACGATACCGTAGATGGAACCATGAGCCTGCCATTCATGAATTTCGTTGTATTTGGGGTGCCGGTCATCCAGGATCTGAATTTCCATACCCGTATAGGAAGGATTGCCGGTGAGCGGAGCGCGGATGCCGACGCCATTGTTGGCGCCTGGCGTCATTTTGAATTCAAAGCGGAACGAGAAGTCGGAAAACTCTTTTTCCGTGAAAATGTTGCCGCCCGGTTTGCAGACCATTGCCCCTTTCTGCACAACGTATCCCGCTGTATCGCCCATCCAGCCACTCAGGTCTTTACCGTTAAACAAAGAAACATATCCCTCTTCAGGTGCTTTTGTACATTCTGCACCGTCGGACATGGCGGCGCAGGCACTGAAGAGAGCCACTACAAAAAGCGAAAGTGAAAAATTCAAAACCTTCATGAATACCGATTCCTTTCATCCCTTACAGGGCTATTCGTGCTTGACAGAAGAAAGAAACGTCTGATTTCATAACGAAATACAGACAGGTGAAAGCTATTTTATTATGCCACGCTCCGACGATGGCTGCAAACTGCCGGCGACGGCGCCGCCAATGAATGGGGATGCCTGGCATGTTTTGTGGCTTTTTGCCACTTTTCTGTATAGAATGATGCACACTAAAAGATCTCTTTTTTTCAACAGAAAGGGTTGATGATGAGCCGCATTTCGTACCGGATGATTGCCTGGCTGCTGGTATTTTTTCTGTCTTTGTCCTCTGTTGCCTGCAGCAGTTTTATTTTCGAAGGCGATGTGCCTGTGACTATGTCGGATGGGGTCGTGCTGCCGGTGAATATTGCCCGGCCTGCCGACGATGGTAAATACCCCGTGATCCTGCTGCGTACACCCTACGGAAAACCTGGCGAAGATAACGGCGACATGAAATCCTATGCGCAAGCAGGTTATGTAATGGTTGTGCAGGATTGCAGGGGCACAGGAAAAGCCGGGGGCGAATGGGAGCCTTTCCTGCATGATCCGCAGGATGGGCTTGAGACCCAGGCGTGGATTGCGGAGCAGCCCTGGTGTGACGGGCGTATCGGTCTTTCAGGAGGCTCCTATGTGGGCTGGACGCAATGGGCATCACTGCCAGGGGCGCGTCCTGAAGTGCGTTGTGCGGTGCCTGTTGTGCCTTTTGCGGAGTGCTATCCGGATCTTGCCTATCAGGGCGGCGCTTTTCAGCTGGCGCTGCTGATGGGCTGGGGCGCCATGATGGGCGGTGCCGGATTGACAGAGGAAAGCGCGCAGGAAGCCTTCCGCTATCTGCCCCTGAATACCTTCGGCAATCAGTTTAAAAAACCGGTTCCTTATCTCAATGCCTGGGTGGAACATGCCGATCCGTCCGGTGATTACTGGCGGCTTCGCGGGATTAACGGCCGTTATTCCGAAATTGAAGCGGCTGTGTTGAATATCGGAGGATGGTACGATATTTTCTCAAAGCCTGTGCTGGATCTCTGTACCCGTGTGCGCCAGGAATCAACAAGTGAGTTTGCCCGAAAGAACCAGCATGTGGTGGTGGGTCCCTGGGCGCATGGCGTAGGTGCCCGGAAAGTGGGCGCGCTGGACTTCGGCGCGGATGCGGAAACGAAGATTCATAAGCTGCAGTTCGACTGGTTTGAACACTGGCTGAAAGATAAAGATACAGGGGTGGAGGCGTGGCCGCCCTGCAGGATTTTTGTGATGGGCGAAAACCGCTGGCGCAATGAAAACGAATGGCCCCTGGCGCGTACGGTTTACACACCTTTTTATCTGCACAGCAGCGGCAGCGCCAATACCCGGAGCGGGGACGGTACTCTTTCAAAAGAACTGCCTTCAGAGGAGGCGGCGGATCGCTTTGTATATGATCCGGAAAACCCGGTTCCTACGGCAGGCGGAAACAATCTTTTCGGTGCCCCTGCCGGGCCCTTTGATCAGTCGGCGCTTGAAGAGCGGGCGGATGTCCTGGTCTATACTTCTGAGGTACTGGAAGAAGCCCTGGAAGTGACCGGGCCGGTACATATGATTTTGCATGCTGCCTCTTCCGCTCCGGACACAGACTTCACTGCCAAGCTCCTGGACGTGCATCCGGACGGAAAAGCCTACAATCTGTGTGACGGCATTGTTCGGGCACGGTTCCGCCGCGGTATGGACCAGGAGCTGTTTCTTACACCGGGTGAAGCCGTGGAAATGGATATTGACCTGTGGGTGACGAGCAATCTGTTTCTGCCCGGACACCGCATCCGTGTGGAGATTTCCAGCAGCAACTTCCCCCGCTTTGACCGCAATCCCAACAGCGGTCTTCCCTTCGGTACGGATACTGTGCTGCACCCGGCGGAGCAGACGGTATTTCACGATTCGCTCCGCCCATCGCATATTCTGCTGCCGGTGATACCCAGATAGAAGATAGGCTTTACTCTTAATCTAGAATAAACTCAGGAAAGGAATCTGTAGTGAAAACATTTCTGTATGCCTCTTTCTTTGCGCCTGTTTTTGTGTTTGCTTTGTCTTTCTGTTCTGCAGCGGAGGAGAATGCTTTGCCCAGGGAACCTTATAAAACAGCGCTGATTACACGCTGGGGTGAAGGTGTGACAGCGGAGAATGCCTGGCGCGAATATCCGCGCCCTCAGATGGTGCGTGAAAACTGGACGAATCTCAACGGACTGTGGGACTATGCGGTTACAGGAAAAGAGCAGACGGAAGCGCCGTCGGCAATGGACGGGCAGATCCTGGTTCCTTTTGCCATTGAATCACGGCTGAGTGGTGTGCAACGGCTCCTGCAGCCCGAAGAAGCGCTCTGGTACAAACGTACGGTAGTGCTGTCCCCTGTTCCGGGCAAGCGGACCCTGCTGCACTTTGAAGCCGTGGACTATGACTGCGAACTGCGCGTGAATGGTATCATCCAGGGGACGCATCGGGGCGGCACGCCCTTTTCCTTCGACATCACAGGTGCGTTAAAAGACGGTGAAAATGAACTTCTGCTTCGTGTGGAGGATCCGACGGACAACTGGCAGATCCGGGGGAAGCAGGTGCTGGATCCCCATGGTATCTGGTATACCCGTGTATCGGGCATCTGGCAGACTGTATGGCTGGAAGAAGTACCGGAGCGCTATATCAGCAGCCTTCTGCTGACCACGGATGCGGCGAAGGGAACGATTCATCTTTCAGCCGGTCTTGTCGGTGCTCCGCAGAATGCAGCCCTGTCTGTCAGCGTGCGCAGCGGCGCTGATACGATTGCTTCCGGCACCGGTCCGGCATCAGGCATTACCATTCCGGTACATAATCCTGTTCTGTGGACACCGGATACACCGCATCTCTATGACCTGGAAATTGCGCTTCTGTCCGATGGGGGCGAAGCGGTCGACCGGGTCAGCTCCTATGCCGGTATCCGTACGGTTGGAAAAATTCGTGATGCAAACGGGCACCTGCGTTTTACGCTCAATGGCGAGATACTGTTTCACTGGGGGCCGCTCGACCAGGGCTGGTGGCCCGACGGGCTTCTGACGCCGCCTTCAGACGAAGCGATGCGTTCCGATGTTGAGTTTTTGAAAAAAGCGGGATTCAATATGATCCGCAAGCACATCAAAATGGAGCCCCGGCGTTATTATTACGCCTGTGACCAGCTGGGCATGATGGTCTGGCAGGATCAGCCCAGTGCAGGGCACGGCCCCAAATGGACTTTTCTGAAGGAAAATCCGGAAGATGCCGAGTGGCCCGAAGCGCAGCATCTGCAGTACATGACGGAGCTGGAGGGCATGGTCATTGCTTTGATCAATCACCCGTCCATTGTGGTATGGGTACCCTTTAATGAGGCGTGGGGTCAGCACCGCACCATGGAAGTGGGTGCCTGGATGGCAGCCCGGGACACCAGCAGACTGGTGAATATTGCCAGCGGCGGCAATTTCTGGCCGGTGGGCGATATTGTCGACTTCCACAAATACCCGGACCCCGGTTTTCCTTTTGATGAAAATCGGTACCGTGAATTTATCAAGGTGGTCGGGGAATTCGGCGGTCACGGCTACCCCGTGGATCAGCATCTGTGGAACCCCGACCAGAAAAACTGGGGCTATGGCAATCTGCCGAAAAACAAAGGGGAATATGAAGAACGCTATGCCCGCACGCTGGACGGTTTGAACGAACTTCGTAAAGCGGGGATTGCCGCCGGAGTGTATACACAGACAACAGACGTGGAAATCGAGATCAACGGACTGCTGACCTATGACCGTGCCATGGAAAAGATACCAGCGGAAAAACTCCACGAACTCAGCCGGATCCTCTTTGAAGACTGACGGCGCAAAGGCAGTGTTTCTCTGCTGATCTGTATGACCCGGCGGGTATGCCGGAGCGCTGCGAAAAAAAAGCAGCTTACCGCTCCAGTGATTCCCCCGGGTCGTTTCCTTCTGTCAGCCAGTTGAGGGAAAAGCGCACAAAGACATTGTTGCTGTAATCGTCTTTTTCGAAAAAGATGCCGATATCACCATTTTTCAGCAGTGCCATGGTCGAATAAGCGGCGGATCCCGAGTAAATCACTTTGCCGCTGCTCCAACTTTCCCCTTCGTCATAGCTGATACGGACGGCAAGATTCCGGCGTTCTTTTCTGTCCATGGCGTTGGAAAAAAGGAGGCGGTTCTTCGCCGCACCTTTTGATTTCTGTGTACAGCGGAGGAGTGCCCCGTTACACCCGGGATCAACCAATGTTTTTTCTGCCCGGCTTTCCCAACTTTTTCCCTCATCGGAAGAGAAGTGGGTAAAACGTTTGCCTGCTTTGTTGACCCTGCTGTTGATGAGCCAGCGACCGTCATCCAGTTCCACCACTTTTGATTCGTCCGCAGGCCTGATGGGCGTATCGATCAGCGTCCAGCTTTTCCCGTGATCCCGGCTCGCGAACAGGTGCAGCCCCCGCTTCAGGTTGACGAGTGTGTGCAGGAGCAGCCCGGACCGGGTTTGTGTTCCAAGCCCGGAGGTGATGAATTTGAAGTCGTGCTGCCAGTCCTCTTTCGTGATCTGCCCTGTAATATCTTCCGCCTCGCTCCAGGTGCTGCCGTTGTCGCTGCTTTTCATTACATGAAGGCGGTATTCACCGGGCGCTTTGTCATGATCCATGAAATTGTAGAAGAGAAAAATCTGCCCTGTGATTTCGTCGACCAGCAGCGACGGGTCGGAGGCGCTCCGGCCGTCGGGATAATCAACCAGACTTTCCAGATCCGACCAGCTGTCGCCGTTGTCGCTGCTGCGGCGCAGCACCAGATTGATATTCCGGTTCGTGCCCAGATCACTTCCGTCGGCAACCCGTTCATCGATGACGGCAAGCAGCGTGCCGTCGGAAGCGGCTGCCAGAGCAGGGATGCGGTAGCAGCTGACCCCTTCTTTCATGGAGGTATTGAAAAGTTCCCGGCAGCAGCTGAGCCCTTCGGCAAAAGATCCCTCAGGGACGGCATGACAGCCCGTTGCAGGGAGGAGCAGGAGCAGCGTCAGAGGCAGGTATTTAAACATGCGGTTCCTTTCCGGGTTTGAGTAAAAGTCAGGGCTTTTCCTTTTTCAGCACTGCACGGATGACTGCGGCTTCCTCTTCGTCATAGGGAGTTCCGTCTTTTCTGAAAACATCATGAAACCAGGGATCAGGTTCCTTGTCGAAAGGCTTTTCCCAGGAATGCCAGGGGTATATGGTCTGGGAGCGGCCGGAGACAAGACCCCAGTTCACGGCGCCGATATTCTGTTCCTTTAAATAGGGAAGCACATTCTGAAAGGTGCAGCCTGTACTGCGTGACATGTATTCCGTGCAGACCAGGGGCCGATCCGTCTGCTGGAGCCATTCCACCGCCTTTTTCATTTCCATGACATTCTGATAACTGTGGAAGGTGATGAGGTCGGAGCGCTCAGCCATCAGTTTGTCGAGTTGGTTTGCCGGATTGATACGATTACCGGGGGCCACCCAGATACCGACAGTGAGCGGCTGCGAAGGATTGACTTCCCGTGCCCAGTCAAAAAGTTTGTCTACCAGAATGAGGTGAGCGGCTTCTTTTTCCTGCGGCGACCACCCTTCAGTCGGCTGGTACTGCGGCACCGGATTGGCGGGTTCGTTGAGCAGATCCCAGGCGAATATACGGGGATCATCCTTAAAGCGGGAAATCACGGAAGTGACATAAGGCTTCAGTGCTGCGTCATAGCCTTCCGGGTTTTTCTGGATATCGATATGCGGCGCCTGTACCCAGCGCGAATTGTGTACACCGGGCACCGGCTCTTTCTGGCGGCCCAGCTCCGGGAAAGGATCCCAGACGCTGTCCAGCAGGGTGAGCATGGTTCTGATGCCGTGTTTATCAGCAATGGCGAGATACTCATCGATGCGTTTTTCGAAAGCCGTCCCTTCCGCTCTCCACAGCATGTCATGCAGAAACACGCGCATCACATTGAAGCCCAGTTCAGCCGCCCAGCCCAGTTCGCGATCAATCGTTTCAGGATCCCAGGTGTCCTCCTGCCACATCTCAAACTGGTTGGATGCTGTGGAAGGAACAAAATTGGCGCCGGCAGGGTAGGGCCCGTTCGCATACCAGTCGTTGATCCGCTTGCGGCTCCAGCGCCCTTCTTCCTTCTCCCAATAAATCACAGCGGGATCATCGGCATTGGGGATGCGCAGGAGGGTCACACTGTAGCGGGGCACAGAGATGCTGCTGTTTTCAGCCGGAACCTGCACTTCTTTAATGCATATGGTATCAGGCGTGTCCGCTTCATTCAGGCTATCCGGGTTGTCATTCTGGATCTGCCAGCCCCGGATGGACTCCGGCAGTCGCAGCCCTTTCAGGTTTAACTGAAAACGGATGTCCGCGTCATTGGCATTAATGACCGCCACGGTGAGTGCGGAATGATCGGCAGCCCAGGCGGCGGCAATATCGACACCGCCGAGTTCATGCTGAACCGGTACGGGCAGGGTACCGAAGTGATGGCGGTACAGTACCAGTGCCTGACCGGTGCTTTCCAGAAATGCCCGGGTCCTGGTGGTTTTAATGGCGCCCAGCACATTCACGGTCTGGGCATAGTTTGCCATAAAAAAGAGGTCGCTGTTGCGGAACATGGCATGGAGGGCGCCGGAAATTCCTAGAGCATCACGCATCTGATAGCGCACACCCAGCTCGCCGTTCTGGTTTGGGCCGTACCAGTAGTTCCACTCATCAAAGGCGATGCGTACATCTTTTTCTTTCAGTCCGGCGATGGTTTCCCGATACCGGCGATGGTCGTTTGCGAGCCGTTCCACATCATTGATGGCGAGCCAGGTGTGGTCTACCACATTGTCCACCTGCTGCCAGTAGAGATGCTCGCTGATCAGCTCCATATGATTGCTGCAGCGGGCAAGCATGGTTTCGCTCCAGGGGCCTGCATTGCCTACACCCACACATTTCGCTTCCGGTGATACATGGCGTATGGCATCCACGACCGCATTGTGCTTTTTCACATACTCTTCCAGCGGCATGTGACCCAGCTGCCAGAAACCGTACATTTCATTGCCCACTGCCCACCAGACAGCCTTCCACGGCTCTTTTCTGCCATTGGCGGCCCGCTTTTTCCCTTCCTCCGAATTCGCGCTGCCGGTGATATATGCCACTTCCGCAACAGCCGATTCAATATCACCGAGTCCTGTGTTGAGCGCAATGAAGGGCTCTGTATGGATCAGTTCGCAAAGGCGCATGAACTCATGGATGCCCACATCGTTGTGCTCAATCCCTGTCCAGGCGGGATTTTTGCGGGGAGGCCGTTTATCCCTGTCGCCGATGCCGTCGCGCCAGTTGTATCCGCTTACGAAATTACCGCCCGGCCAGCGATAGATGGGCGCATCCAGTTTACGCATGAGGGCAAGTGTATCGGGGCGAAAGCCGTCCACATGATTGTCGGGCATGAGGGACGGAGCGGCGATGAAGATGCGCCCTTTCCCGGAAAAACGGAAAGCGAGGCGGGCATGCGTATCAGAACCGCCCGCTGTCAATTGAAAGGGAAAGCGTCTGAATTCTCCGGTAATGCCTTCCAGAGGGCAGGCGGCTTCCTGCCCGGTATCCGGTCCCCATTGCAGCACTGCTTCCGCCTGATCAACCGTACCTTCACAGCGGAGATACACATAACCTTCATAGGTATTTCCGGCGATCACTTCCAGTCTGGGATGAGCGATGCCGCGCAAGCCGCCTTCTTTGTCCAGAATAACAGCACAGTCCTGTTCTCCGCAGAAAGGATTCTCCCGGCTCATGAAAACGCCTTCCGGCGGTCCGATGATCTGCCAGGGAGAAGCCTCCAGAATCTCGTAGGGCTTTCCGTCTCCCTCCCAGGAGGTTTCATTGCCCTGATGCATGCCCCAGCCTTCCCGGTTGCCGTCTACAGGGAAGAAAAATTTCCGGTCTTCCAGCATCTCCGCCCAGATGCCGCCATAAATGCAGCGACCCAGGTGTTCAATGAACTGTCCATAAACATAAGGGGAGATCGGCGCGTTTTCTTCTTTCGTGCGGACGGTAACCGTATCCAGTGCGGCACAGTCCAAAGAAAAAAGGGCTGTAAAAGTCATGGCGGTAAGACAGAGAAAAGAAAACTTTTTCATGAGCAACTCCTTTGCCGGACATTTGAAGGATCCTATTCGGAAGGGGACTGATGCCATTCTATCGTTTTTAGAGCAAGGTCGGCAAAGTATTTCCGGGCGTGCAGTTCCTGGTGTATACAGCGGATGTGCTAAGATGCAGGAAAGAAAGCCTTTCGGCTTTTTGTTACAGGTGGTTTTCCATCCTTGACTGGAGGGCTCGGGCTTGCTCAATGAACAGCAGACGTGGGCTTGTGCGGACTGGGTTATGACGCAGGTGCGTCAGGTAATTGAAAATTTCGGACCCAGAGCGCCGGGCAGTGAGGAGGAGCGGCGCGCTCAGGAATATATCCGCGAGGAAATGAAAGCGTTCTGCGACGGCGACGTTATACTCGAGCCTTTTCCTCTGGCGGCGAAAGCATTTTTTGCCCTGGCAGCCGTGACGGCTTTTTTCTTTACCCTATCGGCACTATGCTGGCATATGCATCCTTTCTGTTCCGTCGTGCTGGACGGCGTGGCACTGGCGGTGCTTTATTTTCAACTGTTCCGGTACCGGCTTTTTCTGGATCCTTTTTTTCCGAAAAAAGAATCCTGCAATGTATATGGACGCATCCGTCCTTCCGGAGAAATCCGGCGGCGTGTGATTCTTGCCGGGCATGTGGACAGCGCCTGTGAGTGGCGTTTTCTGTATTGGATGCCCCGCTTTTTCCGGCCGCTCATGATTGCGCTGTTCAGCGGTCTGGCGGTGCTGACTCTGCTTCATGCGGGCGGGTCGGTTGCGTGGATTCTTGGCGGGGAGGCGTGGACAGTCGCATCCAGAATTGTTCTTCTTCAGTGGGTTCTGTCCCCTCTGCTTCTTGTCGGTCTTTTCTTCAGCGACTTGAAGCAGCCGGTACCCGGTGCCAATGACAATCTGACGGGCGTTTTTTCCTGCCTGGCAATAGGTCGTGCGCTGAAGCAGGGAGGGCTGTCCCTGAAGCATACGGAACTTGTTCTGGTCAGTATGGGCTCGGAAGAGGCGGGACTGCGCGGGGCGAAAGTGTTTGCCCGGAAACATAAGGAGGACTTTTCCGATGTGCAGACGCTTTTTATTGGTCTGGAGACGCTTCGCGACCCCGAGTATCTTACCATCTATGACCGGGATATGAACGGGATGGTGCGCCATGATGAACAGGTGTGCAGTCTTTTAAAAGAGGCGGGTAAAATCTGCGGGCTTGATCTTCCTTTCGGCAGCCTCTTTCTCGGCTCGTCGGATGCCGCCGTCTTCACGCAGGCGGGCTGGCAGGCGGGGCTGCTTGCCGCCATGGATCCTGCGCCGCCCGCTTACTATCACACACGGCTGGACAATTGGGACAACATGAGCCGGGACTGCCTGAAGACGGCTATACAGGTGACCTGTGCCGCCTTGAAGCTGTTTGATGAGGAGGCTGCAGAGCCGATGGAATTTTCGGATAACTAAAGGAAAAGAAAGATCCCCAAAGAGCGTGATTCCTGGATTACCATTTCCATACTGACTAAATCTTCCGAATCCATGCTAGCACTCTCCGTTCTGTTGACGAACGGTATCCCCGCCCGTACCAAAAAGAATCCCATTGCGGCGTTGATTCCTATTCTGACTCTCTTTACACGAAAAGCCGAAATTCAAGTGCAGGCGCCGGAGTCCTGTCCCGGCAAAGGCAGAGGTGTTTTAAAAATACTCAACCTTCCAACCACGCCTGAAGAACCCTGATCCCTTTTTCAGCGATAGCCTGTTCCTGCCTGGCATCAGCGGCACCGTCAGGATCGCTTTCCGGCGGGAGAGCGTCATAAGGGTCTTGGCTCTTGCGCCGGAACGCACTTCGGGTTCCGGACTTAGCCGGGGTCTTTGAACAATTCCTAATTCACCCCTGATCATACGGCGCAGGCTCCTGCTCTTCAAGCGCTCGGGATGCTCTTCAGCATTGCCCTACCCTCTGGAAGAACACTACTATGCTATCATGCATTACTCAGAAAACACGGGGACATTTCTAAAGAGTTACGATCACATTATTATTATATGCCTTGCTTTTTTAGGCGACATGTGTTAGTATTTTTTTGTAATAACCATGGGTTACATCACTAAGGAGGTAAGTGCCATGGCATTCTCCAATTTGTCTCTCGCCAATGCCAAAAAAAGGCATTTTGATTTCAGTTGCTTTTTTGTTCTTGTGTGGGGGAATGGCTTGAGGAAATAATCTGCCTCCGGCACCACTGGAGCTTTTAAATTCTGTCAGCTTCCAACAGTGGGTTGCGGACGGGGACGAAGTAGCCAAAGATATCTTCTTGCCGGCTGGTACAGAACTCGTGTTTATTTCCGTCACAGGATTACCTAGAGCCTGGTTCAATCTCGGTTATGTTTCCCCTGCACCTTCTACCCTTGTGGCGGAGACAGACGGTATGGCGGCTCTGGATCTCACCCATTATCTGTATTACCATCGTGTCTTTCCCGGCCATGACGACCAGGAGATCGAGGTGCTTTTGGGAATCATTTTCGGCGATCATGAAAGCTTTGAGATCACGGTAACAGTAGTTTGTGTACGCGGTGCGGACATGAGCAATTTTCCCGGAGATGGTTCTCTCTTTACAGGTACCGTTTACGAAATAAACGACGGGAGCACCGAAGAAGAAGTGTCTATAAATCCGCCTGAAATCTTAAAGCGCGGAGATATGCCTTTATTCATTGCCGGAGCACAGGGCACACTGGGTGATGTCCTCGACGGCGACACGGTTTCTGCCTCTTCTGTCAAGGGTACGTTCCTTTCTTCTGCGGTGGGATATGCCCGTGTTGGCGCAAGAACAACCAGTATCGAACTGGGCTGGCAAGCCAATGTCACGCAATACAGTGCTTTCTGCATCCCTCTTCATTCACGATCATTCACGGCAGTACAGCTTAATATCATGCCTGTCTCCGCCGTGCAGGCCGGAGCCATGTGGAGCGCAGACTGGAGCGAATTCGGCGAGACCCGGTGGCAGGAAACGGGCACGCTGGTGGCTCAGCAGCCCCTGGGAAAATGGCCTTTCAAATTTTTCGCCGTCCCCGAACACAGCGTGCCGGAATCCATCATTGATATTCAGCCCGGTGACCCCACAGTTCTTTATGCAGCCTATCACAAACGGGGTACCCCCGAAGTGCTCAAAACAGAGTATTACGCAGGCAATGCTGTGTCTGATACTGGCTACGAAGTCGCCTTTGACGGCACTGTCCCCTGGAATGCTGAACTTGCACTTCTTCTGATCTCCACCCGAAGTGAAGAAAAAATTGCTGTAAATTATTCTTCTCCATCAGGACTAAGCATGTACCGGAAGTCTGAGTATTCGCTTCCCTCTCTGGTCAAGTCGTTCGGTCCCTCCGAAGAAGCAGGCATCTCCACTTCGCTTTACTGCATCAAACGGCCGCAGCTTAATCCGGGCGGCATTTATGATGAGATGATAATACTTGCACCGGAAGAAGGCAATGAAGCGGTTCCTGATACGATTACACTTCTGTTTTTACGGGGAGTGGATCTGGATGCCTTCAGTAATCCCTGGGAAGGGACTTCACTTTTCCCGCAAGTCACTTATGAATCCGGAACCGCCACCACTATTGCCCGGGAAGTGAATTCCTGGAGTTTGCCGCCCGGAGGTGCCATGGTCCTTTCGATACTGAACGGCACGGCCTCCGTTGGCGGGCTGACAGATAGCTTGCAACAGCTCCTTTGGGCAGGCGGGACGCCGGACAACAGTCTGACCACATCGGGCTCAGCCTTGCTTATGCTGCCGGGTGACAATAACGCGGAGCTCCAATGGCAGGCAAGTACCGGCGAGGAAGGCTGGGATCTGCTTCAGATTATACTGCCTGCCACTGGTACGGGTTCCCTGAAAGTAAGCTGCAGCGATGCCGACCAGGCCCCAGAAAATCCAACCTGGAGAATTGATAATGAGCCCCGTCGGTCAAGCGGTTATCAGGATAATGGAATTTCCGCCGGATGGCACTGGCTGGAATTTTCTGACCCGGACCCCTATACCTTGCAGACGCCGCCGGGACGATGGATCTATATTGCCGCTGGCACCTCGTTGAGTGAGAGCGGCCGCTATGCCCTTTCGGGATATCCTCATCCCGTATATCAGTTCTCTTTCACCGCCCTCACCAACGACACTGGTAATCTTAGTCTGAATCATACTCTGATTCCGGAACTTACCGGGGATGGCGGATTCTGTTTCCGGAGACTTGACAACTGTAATTCTTGCCGGCTGCAGCGGGGATACTGTGGAGGTTGAACAAGGGGCCGGCAAGACATTCACCCCCTGGGCGCGCGGCGGAGGACTGGGCGGAAGCGCCCCCGGAGAGATTTCCGTATTCTTCCGAAAAAATCACAGTATTAACCGGGAAAGCCTATGGGATTTCAAGACCGGACTTCCGAACAGGGCTGTATCAGGAACGGTAACTTTTTTTACTAACGTGGATGCCGCTGCTGTCCGAGCAGGCCTGAATGCAGCAGGTGGAGGCGGTTCAAATAAGCCCGGGCAAACCGTGAATTTACTTAACCCGCTCACCCATCCTTCCCCATACGACATGCTCTATGGTGCCATACAATCACAGAACATAGGTCAGCCCAGACCTAATCTGAACATTTCTAAAAAACTTACCCTGCTGTCCAATACTCCAGCATACCGCGACAAAGACAGCATAATCGGTCAGATGCTCGGGTATACCTGCCTGCCCACACCAGAGAAACCCGAAGCTGAGCAGGGTCCCGCTTTCATTGTGGAACGCGACTGGGGCTCGGTGGAGGCCTTGCTGCCTCATGCTTCCGGCAATGTAACAGTTACTATTACACCACCGGAACTGGCAGCCCGTCCGGAAATGAAATGGTCTATTCACGGCGGTGACGGAGACAAGTCATCCGGTGAAACAAGTTCCGCACTGTGCGGTCACCAGAAAATTAAGGTACCGCAACCTCTGGATTACAAGCTGCTCAATAAGGAAGATTTGATTGTAGAGGTGGCGCCCGGCGGCTCCCTTCAGGTAACGCTCAATTACCAGATACTTCCGCCTACATCTTTTTCCATCATCATTGCTCCGACCAAGGCTGCAGACAATGGGGCCGCCTGGCGGATCAAAGATCATAATCCGCCCGATTCTTTAAGGCATGACAGCGGTTATAAATATAACGATATTACGGCAGAAGATGTGGAACGCGGCTATGTGACTGTCGAGTTCAGAGAAGCAAACCACCCGACCGATGGGAAATATCCCGCACCCGAAGATCGGACCTTTGCAATCACTGCAGGAAGCACCAATACTTCGATAGTATCTTATTATCAATATGGTTATGTTCGCTTCCGTGTGGAACCGCCGGAAGCGGCGGCAATGGGACCCCTATGGCGTATACGGGGAGATGACGAGGGTGACGGCTGGCGCACCTATTCTCCTGACGAAATCATCAGGCTGCCGATCCTGCGGCGGGGCATTGAGTTTTCTGATCTGGAAGGCTGGCAAACTCCTGACCTTGATATCCATGTCCAGTATAGCGAGATTGATGATGCTCAAAGTTATGTCGTTCAGTATCAGCCATATGGATTGCCCCGTGTGCGCGGCAGATCCTCCTGGAACGGCACGCCGGGAGGTGCCACTGTAAACGTAAAAACGTCCATACCAAAGGCGCCTTCTCCTCAAATTTGCCTGCTCTTTCTCACCTGGCAAAGCAGTGCCAACACGAACAGCGAGCCCACTCAAGTTCAGTTGCACACGACCAATTTTAACCGCCTGGTGATATCTCCCGAAGGAAAAGTGCGCACTGCCATTTATTTCATAGAAGGAGGTATGGGTTACACTTCACCCGCAGGAGACGACCTGCAAATAATCTTTCCTTCCAGCGCTGTTCCGGATGCGCTTCAGGTCGAATGTATTTTTCTCGATGATGTTGACGGTGGCTCCCCCTGGTACTCTGCAAGCAGATCAGGGGCGTCTCCCGCTGTGCCAGAAAGTTACCTTGAATATCCTTGGCTGCCGGCGACAATGTTTAGCTCATTGAGCACTATCGCAGATTCTTTTTCCCCGGATTTTGATTCCGCTTCCGATATCAGTGATCCTGCACTGATTGGGTATGCAACATTCGATGGTGCTTCCGGCGGTACGGCGCTGATCAGTGGCGAAATGACTGGAATCCGCCCAAGAATCTCCTGGAACTGCGAGGGCGACTGGGCTCTTGCATCTATTGCGATACCTGCAGCACAGGGTGATGTCCAAGTGAATATTCACCCGGCTGCGGCAGTGACCGACGGTGTCAAATGGAATATTAAGCCCAAATATCTATCCGGCACACCGAGCGGAGGGACCCGGAAAGCCGCTTTAGGTTTACAGACGATTCTTCCGAAAGATCACAACGGCTGGAGGCTGGACCCGGCATACGACAATACAGTTGAAGTACAACGTACCGGGACAGCTGTCGGCGAACTGCACCTTCTTCCTGCACCCCGCGCAGGTATACGCGTGAATATTTTTCCGGTCGAGGCTGTTGCCGCCGGTGCCAAATGGCGCGTGTCGGGAATGGGACCGGATGAATGGCAGGAAAGCGGCACCGTCTGGACAGGATTGAAAGATCTGGACAGATATTATCTCCCCGAATTAAGCATGATTGACGGCTGGGATCGGCCCTTAGCCTCTGTGAATCCCGTTACCGTTTCCAGCGGCGAAATAACGGAAGTTTCCG